>Ga0315900_10000020_pt1 | contig 280038 bp, 260 predicted proteins | sample LakEriMetagenome_FD_203521 | JGI IMG/M metagenome (GOLD analysis project Ga0315900, IMG submission 203521) | Freshwater fungal communities from buoy surface, Lake Erie, Ohio, United States - Buoy 12 MA114 | ecosystem: Environmental > Aquatic > Freshwater > Lake > Lake biofilm | place: USA...
TCGGTACATCTGCAGCGTTCAGCAGTTGTAGCAATCGTCAATTGCTCTGTACGCGGCCAGTTTATCGGGTTTCGATCGCTGAAACAAGTTGCGCTGCAGTCGATCTGGCTTTTTCAGGAGTCCCTAATTTGCCCGAGCGATTACTGATCGCTGGTGAAGGGGTTCCTGAACTCAGGGTGGGGTCGATCGCGCTGCTGGCACTTGCTCTGACTGCATGGAAAGACCGTAGGATCCAAATCTGGTGGTTGTTGTTGTTTGTACCAATGCTAGTGATTCTCTGCCTTGATTTCTGGCGTGGTACCGAGATCATTCGTTGGGCACGATATTGCGCTTTCATGTCGTTAGGTATAGCAGTTGCTCCTGTTGCAGCGGGGTTTGCTGTAAATCGACGCTTTGGCCTGATTGTGACGACATGCATGATAATTGCCATTCTGCCATTCGTTCGTCTTGAGCGAGATCTTGGGTCTTTGCGTCACGACCACATGATTAGTGAGTTCTCCCCCATTGTCCTGAAAGAGCCGCAAAAGCTACCGATGGTCTCTGTGAATGGATCCCTCTCCGCAGGCTGGGATCCTTCCCTCATCCATTGGGCTGAGGTACCGGGTTTCGCGCCCCGACCAACGCTTGCGTTGAGTGACAATCCCGATCCCGCTGTCCTGCAGACTCTTAAGGCCGTTTCCCCTGGCGGACGATTCTGGCTGACCTCTTATGGCCTGGACCCGATCACGGAGAATGAACCGTCTCCGCCCCAATGGCTACGCGAACGGCTGCCTGGAACCACCATCCTGAAAGGTCCATGGCTGGTTCGCCAGGGTCAGGGCAAGGCCTCTGAACGACTCCCGATGAGTCTCTGGTTGTTGCAATTTGACCGTTCTACGGGTTGAGATGTGTTCGTGAGACCCATGGGTTTCTGGAGAACTGGACCTGGCAATCATCCGAAGCGCCCGCTCACGTAATCCAACGTTGCCTGCTGGGCAGGGGAATTGAAGATCGCCTGGGTATCGGAGAACTCCACCAGATAGCCCACCTTTCCACTGCCCCCATCCACCGCTTCGGCATTGAAAAAAGCGGTCATGTCGGCCACCCGCACCGCCTGCTGCATGTTGTGGGTGACAATGATGATCGTATAGTTCTTCTTGAGTTCATGCATGGTTTCCTCGATCTTCAGGGTGGAGATCGGATCGAGGGCCGAGCACGGTTCATCCATCAGGATCACCTCCGGTTCGGTGGCAATCGCCCTGGCAATGCAAAGGCGTTGCTGCTGTCCTCCCGACAGGGACAGTCCACTCTCCTGGAGTTTGTCCTTGCACTCATCCCAGACGGCAGCCTTGCGTAACGAGCGTTCCACCAGCTCGTCCATATCGCCGCGGAAGCCGTTGATCCGGGCGCCGAAGGCGATGTTCTCGTAGATCGTCTTGGGGAACGGATTCGCCTTCTGGAACACCATGCCGATGCGCCGACGCACCTCCACCGGATCGACCCGCGGGTGGTAAAGATCCTGACCATCGAACACCACACGCCCGCGCAGGCTGCAGCCCGGGATCAGATCGTTCATCCGGTTCAAGGCACGCAGCACCGTCGATTTGCCGCAACCCGACGGGCCGATGAAGGCGGTCACCCGTCCGCGCGGCAGATCGAGATGCACGTTGCGCACCGCCTCGACGCTGCCATAGGAGATCGTGACGTTCTCGAGCGAGATGCAGGGGTCGGCGGCGCGGGCGGCCGCGGGTGCGGAGGCTGAAGCGGAGGAGGGCATCGGGCAGTGGTTGGGGCAAAGGATCAGGCCAGCGGCCGGGATGTCAGGTGCGGGCCATCCGGGCGATCCAGCGGGCGGTCAGGTTGGCCGCCAGGATCAGGATCACCAACACAAACGACGCCGCCCAGGCCAGTGCGTTCTGGGCTTCGTAGGGCATGATCGCGAAATTGAAGATCAGCACCGACATCGTGGCGATCGGGTTGAGCAGGCCCTCCGGCCAGAACGGCGAGAACAGGGCGGTGAAGATCAGAGGGGCCGTTTCACCCGCCGCTCGGGCGATCGCCAGCACGATGCCCGTGGCGATCGGCGTGAAGGCGGTGGGCAGGGTGATCCGAGTGATCGTGGTGAACCGACTGGCACCGACGCCGTAGGCCCCCCAGCGCAGCTCCTGGGGAACCAGCTTGAGCCCCTCGTCCGTGGTCTTGATCACGGTGGGCAACATCAGCACCGCCAGGGCGATCCCCCCAGCCAGGGCGCTGTAGCTCTGATTGAGGAAGATCCGGGTCGCAACGATCAGCCCGTAGGTGAACACTCCGATAATGATCGAGGGCACCCCGGCCAGCACATCATTGGCAAAGCGCACGCCCTGGGCGAAGCGGCCGCTGCGGGAATATTCCGCCAGGTAGACGCCACCACCGACCCCCACCGGAATGGCGATCAGAGCGGCGATCAGGGTCACCAGCAGGGTGCCGAGGATGGCGTTGCCGATCCCGCCTCCGCTCATACCCGGTGCGGGCGGCAGCTGGGTCAGCAGCTGCGGGCTGATCAGCCGTCCGCCATTCCAGAGCACGTAGACGAGCACCAGCACCAGAGGCAGCACGGCAAGGCCGGCGAACAGGCCGGCCAACAGGGTGCAGAGGCGGTTGATGCGGTTGCGCGGCAGGCTGGGGTCGTAGAACATCGAGCCCCCCGACCGGCCCGGGAAGGTGGCGCTCTGATGGGTCCTGGGCTGGCTGAGGGGCATGGTGATTGGCGATCAATAGCGCAGGCTGAGGCGGCTGACCACCCAACGGGCCAGCACATTCACGCTGAGGGTGAGCAGCATCAGGATCAGCGCTGCATACATCAGGGCTGAGATCTGGATGCCATCGGCTTCGCCGAACTGGTTGGCCAGCATCGAAGCGATCGTGTTGGACGGTGCCAGCAGGGAAAAGCTGAAATTCATCGCGTTGCCGATGATCATCGTCACGGCCATCGTTTCGCCCATGGCCCGGCCCAGAGCCAGCATCACCCCGCCGGTGATCGAGGAGATCGCCGCCGGCAGGATCACGCTCGAGAGCGCCCCCCAGCGGGTGGTACCGATGCCGTAGGCGGCCTGGCGCAGCTCCTCGGGGACCTGGTTGAGGGCATCGCGGGAAATGGCGGTGATGATCGGCAGGATCATCACCACAAGAATCAGAACGGCGGGGGCCATGCCGGGGCCCTGGGCCGGGGTGGAGAACAGCGGCAGCCAGCCCAAAAGCTGGTGCAGGGTGTTGAGCAGGGGCCGCAGGAACGGTTCCATCACGAAGATGGCCCAGAGGCCGAGCACCACCGATGGAATGGCGGCCAACAGCTCGACCATCAGCCCGATCGCTTCCCGCACCGGCCTCGGGATCAGGTTCTCGGTGATGAAGATCGCCGTGCCGACCCCGAGGGGAACGGCGATCAGCAGGGCCAGCAGTGCCGACACGAGGGTGCCGTAGATGGCGGTGAAGGCCCCGTAGGTTTCTCCCACCGGATCCCAGGAGGATGTGGTGAGGAACCGCAGGCCGAAGTTGGCCATGGCCTCCCGGGCGCCCTGGAACACCGTCAGCAGGATGCCGAGCAGCACGATCGCCACGAGTGCCGCCAGCGCCAGGGTGAGCTGACGAAAACCGCTGTCGAGCAGGCGCTCGCTGAAGGGACGGCGTCGGAGCGAGAAGGCATCGGCCCCCGGGGTCCCGTGGTCGCTGCTCATGGGGAGGTGGGGACGGGAGGCGCGGGGTCGTCGGGGCTGCGATTCACTGGCCCTTGGAAGGGAATTTAGAGAGCCGACCGCACCCTGACGGTGAAGCGCCGTTTAAGGAACGGGTACGCCCGGTAGTTTGGTGCGATCGAACGCGTGTTCATGGGGCGCATCGTCGGCATCGATCTCGGAACCACCAACTCGGTGGTGGCCGTGCTCGAGGGTGGCCGTCCCCAGGTGATCGCCAGTGCCGAGGGGGGGCGAACCACCCCGTCGGTGGTCGGATTCAGCCGTGACCGGGAGCTGCTGGTGGGTCAGCTGGCCCGTCGGCAACTGGTGCTCAACCCTCGCAACACCTTCGCCAACCTCAAACGGTTCGTCGGTCGCAGCTGGGACGAGCTCGACGAGGTCAGCCTCGGTGTTCCCTACACCGTGCGCGCCAATGACCAGGGCAACGTGCGGGTCGTCTGTCCGTCCACCGAGCGCGAATATGCGCCGGAAGAGCTGGTGGCCAGCATCCTGCGCAAGCTGGTCGATGATGCCGCTACCTACCTCGGCGAACCGGTGGAGGCCGCCGTGATCACGGTGCCGGCCTATTTCGATGACGCCCAGCGGCAGGCCACCCGCGATGCCGGACGGCTGGCCGGCATCAGCGTGGAGCGGATCCTCAACGAGCCCACCGCCGCCGCCCTCGCTTACGGCTTCGATCGCAGCGCCGTCAAGCGGGTGCTGGTGTTCGACCTGGGGGGCGGTACCTTCGATGTGTCGGTCCTACGCATCGCCAACGGCGTCTTCGATGTCAAGGCCACCAGCGGCGACACCCAGCTGGGTGGCAACGACTGGGATCGCCGCATCGTCGAGTGGCTGGCTGACGCCTTCGCCAGCGAGCATGGCATCGACTTGCGCCGCGATCGCCAGGCCCTGCAGCGGCTGACCGAGGCGGCCGAGAAGGCCAAGATCGAGTTGAGCGGGGTGACCAGCACCCCGATCTCCCTGCCCTTCATCGCCACCTCCGACGCCGGCCCCCTGCACATCGAGACCACGCTCGAGCGCAGCCGCTTCGAGGGCCTGTGTCCCGATCTGCTCGACCGGCTGCTGCGGCCGGTTCAGCGCGCCCTGCGCGATTCCGGCTTCACGGCCGATGACATCGACGATGTGGTGCTGGTGGGGGGCAGCACGCGCATGCCGATGGTGCAGGAGATGGTGCGCACCCTGATTCCGCGCGAACCCTGCCAGTCGGTCAACCCCGACGAGGTGGTGGCGATCGGCGCGGCGGTGCAGGCCGGCATCCTCACCGGCGAGCTGCGCGACCTGATGCTCAACGACGTCACCCCCCTGTCGCTCGGTCTCGAGACGATCGGAGGGGTGATGAAGGTGCTGATCCCGCGCAACACCCCGATTCCGGTGCGCCGCAGCGATGTGTTCAGCACCTCGGAGCCCAACCAGAACTCGGTGGAGATCCACGTGCTCCAGGGCGAGCGGCAGATGTCGGAGGGCAACAAGTCTCTTGGCCGCTTCCGCCTCTCCGGCATCCCGCCGGCGCCGCGGGGTGTGCCCCAGGTGCAGGTGTCGTTCGACATCGACGCCAATGGCCTGCTGCAGGTCTCGGCCACCGACCGCACCACCGGCCGTCAGCAGAGCGTCTCGATCCAGGGCGGCTCCAACCTCAGCGAACAGGAGATCCAGCAACTGCTCGAGGAGGCCGAACGCAAGGCTGCCGAGGATCGGCGGCGCCGCAGCGCCGTGGACCGCCGCAATCGGGCCCAGACCTTGGTGGCCCAGGCCGAGCGAAGGCTGCGCGATGCGGCACTGGAGCTCGGGCCCTACGGCGCCGAGCGCCAGCAGCGTGCGGTGGAAATGGCCCTGCGGGATGTGCAGGATCTCCTGGCCACCGATGATCCGGCCGGGCTCGAACTCTCCGTCAGCCAGCTGCAGGAGGCCCTCTTCGGCCTCAACCGCCGAATCCTGAGCGAGCGGCGTGCCGAATCCGGCCCCCTGCAGGGCCTGAAGAACACCCTCGGCTCGCTGAAGGATGAATTGTTCGCCGAGGACGACTGGGACGACTGGGAGCGGGACCGCGCCCGGGCCGCGGATCCATGGGCCGGCCCCTATGGCACCGGTGGCGGCGACCGCTGGTCGAGCGAGCGCGGCGGTGGCGACCGCTGGCAGAACCAACCCTGGCGCAGCGACTCCGGCGCGGCGGACCTCTGGTCAGGGGACAGGGCTCCTGAGGATCGCTGGCCGAGCGATCGCTGGAGCCAGGAGAGCCCCAGCCGTGAGGCCTGGCGCGATCAGCCGCCGGAACGGCAAGGCACCGACCGGGATCGCCGCGACCGCGAGCGCTGGGCGGCCGACCGCCGGGATGAGGAGCGCTGGGATGCACTCGGATCGCCGGACCCGGACGCTCGTGGGCCGGGGAACGGCCGCCTTCGCCCTGAGAACGGCAGCGGCGGCGAGCCGAGCTGGCCGCGGGAGCCCGACGGCCGGGACGATCGCCGGCCCATGAGCCGCCAATCCACCAGTTCCGAGCGCTGGAGTCCCGAGCCGGGCTCCGCTGCCGAACCGTCCCTGTCATGGCCCGCCGCTCCCGACGACGACCCCTGGGACTCCTGAGCACCCGGCCTGCCCACCGCCATCCCCGCCCCCGACCCACCCCCCTTGTCCCGCTCCGCCACGGTTGATTACTGGCAGGTGCTCGGCCTTGAGCCGGGGGCTGATGCCGCCAGCCTCAAGCGGGCCTTCCGGGCCCAGGCCCGGCGCTGGCATCCCGACCTCAACGGCAATGATCCGGTCGCCGAGGAGCGCTTCAAGCAGGTCAACGAGGCCTATGCGGTGCTCTCTGATCCCCGTCGCCGTCAGGCCTGGGAGTGCGGGGAGGACAGTGCCGCCGGTGGCGACCCCCCCGACCCGTTCGCCAGCGGCTTTCCGGATTTCGAGACCTATCTCGAACGCCTGTTCGGCGAGGAACCCCGGCGCGGGCGATCCGAGCCGCCGCCCACCGATGCCAGTGCTGCGGAGGCCGGCGCTGTTGCCGCCGATCAGGACAGTCTGGAGGAGCCGCCGGCACGTCAGCGCCCGGCCGGTGATGTGACCCCTGCGCCGCCACCGCCGCCACCGGTGCAGGCGGCCGCGGATCAGGAATCCACTGTGCTGCTGACCCCCGAGCAGGCCGTCGCCGGCAGCCGCGTGGAGCTGACCCTGCAGGATGGCACGGTGGTTGAGGTGTGGACGCCGCCGCTCGCCGGCGATGGCTGGCGCCTGCGCCTCGCCGGTCTCGCCCCCGGCGGCGGTGACCATTTCCTGCAGCTGCGGGTCCGCACGCCGGAGGGCCTGCGGGTCGAGGGCCTGCGCGTGCATTTCTCCCTGGAGCTCAGCCCCGCCGAAGCGGCCCTCGGCTGCCAGCGGATCGTGCCGACCCTGGAGGGACCGGTGCGGCTGCGGATTCCTCCGGGCTCCTCCAGCGGTCGTCTGCTGCGGCTGCGCGGTCGTGGCCTGGTCCTGGAGGACCGCCGCGGCGATCAGCTCGTGGACGTGCGGATCGTGGTCCCCGATGCGCTCGACGGCGCCCGTGAAGCCCTGTACCGCCGCCTGCTGGAGCTGGAGGAGGAGCAGCGGGACGGTGACGGTCGGGGGTGAGACACTGAGGGCCAGTCACAGGTGTTCAGGTGCCCGCCAGCGAGCCCCCCTCCCCAACGGTGCACGTCCTTCTCTTTGACGCCGGCAGCGATCAGGAAGGCATCCATTCGCTCGAACTCAACGGCCGCACGGTGGTGCTGCTATTCGAGGATCCGGACGACGCCGAACGCTATGCCGGTCTGCTCGAGGCCCAGGATTTCCCGCTCCCCTCCGTGGAGGCCCTGGAGCGGGAGGAGCTCGAGTCGTTCTGTCAGCAGGCCGGCTATGAGGCCCGTTTCGTTCCCGCCGGCTTCCTGCCCCGCAGCGATGAGGACCGGCTGCTGATCTCCCCGCCCGAGCGCAACATGGATGTGAGCCATTGGCGCGAGCAGGAGGAGCCGGGCCGCGATGGTGCCGGCGACTCCGCCGCCGAGGCCCCCGTGGCCCTGGATCCGGAGCTCGAGGCCTTCCGCCGCCGGCTGGAGGGGCTGCTGTGAGTCCTTCCGCCAGCGCCGACCGGGGCCATCTGCTCACCGAGCAGGCCAATCCCGCCAGTGAATCGCTCGATTGCCTCGCCACGCCGGAGCTGGTGGCCCTGTTCTGCCGCAACGACCAGGAGCCCCAGCGGGCTGTGGAGGCCGCTGCCCCCGCCCTGGCCGAGGCGGTGGACGCCATCAGCGAGCGGCTGCGCTCCGGCGGGCGCCTCTTCTACATCGGGGCCGGAACCTCCGGTCGTCTCGGCGTGCTGGATGCGGCCGAATGCCCTCCCACCTTCTGCTCCCCGCCGGAGCTGGTCCAGGGGGTGCTGGCGGGCGGAGCCCCGGCGCTGCTGCGCAGTTCCGAAGGGCTGGAGGATCTGCGGGAGGCCGGTCGCGACGATCTGGAAGCCAGGGGCTTCCATGCGGCCGATGCCCTGGTGGGGATCGCCGCCGGGGGCACCACCCCCTATGTGCTGGGCGCCCTGGAGCACGCCCGCAGCCTCGGTGCCCTGGCGATCGCCATGGCCTGTGTGCCGGCGGAGCAGGCACCGATGCCCTGCGACATCGACATCCGCCTGCTCACCGGGCCTGAGCTGCTGACCGGCTCCACCCGACTCAAGGCCGGAACCGCCACCAAGATGGCGCTCAACATCCTGTCCACAGGGGTGATGGTGCGCCTCGGCAAAGTGCACGGCAACCGCATGGTCGACGTGGCGGTCACCAACACCAAACTTGAGGACCGTGCTCTGCGCATCCTGCGCGATCTGGCCGCCGTGCCGCGGGAGCAGGGAACGGCGTTGCTGACGCTGGCGGGCGGCTCGGTGAAGCTGGCGCTGGTGATGGCCCAGAGCGGCCTGGCTGCGGAGGCGGCGGCGGCGCATCTGGCCCGCCACGGCCCTTCCCTGCGTCAGGCCCTGGCCGCCTTACCCGGCCCGGCGGCGGGGGGTAGCCCTACCCCGTCAGCCGGCTGAGGGGAACCACCAGCCAGTGCCGTTGCGGCTTGCCGCCGGAGCTGGCGGGCCCCACGCCGCGATAGACGGCGGCTTTGCCGTTGAGGCCCAGCTTCACCAGGCCCGCTGGGTAGCCGCTGCGGTTTCCGAGGTTGCTGAGGCTGGCGGTGGAGCGGTAGCCGATCGCTTCGGCCGCTTCCCGCGCCGAGACGGCGACGTCACCGCCGAGCGCCTCGAGGGCCGCCGCCGGCAGCACGCTGCCGTCCGTGAGGCCGGGGGGCGGCGACGCTGCAGGGGGCGTTTCAAGCTGTTCCTCCAGGGCCTCCAGCCGCGCCAGCACGGCGTCCAGTCGGTCGTTCGGAGCGTCCGCCAGCTTGGCTTCGGGGATTGGAGGCTGCGGCTCGGGCTCGCTGCTGCGTCGTCGCAGCGTCATCATCAGCATCGGTCCGACCGGGAAGATGCCGATCAGGCTCCAGCCCTGGGCACCGAGACCGTTGAGAAACTCCTGCAGCTGGATGGCGGCTGGTGCCGCGGGCTGCGCTCCGTCCTGAGCTGGTGGGTGTTTGTAGTGATCCGGAAATTCCTGTTCCAGGTAGCTCTGGGTGAAGGGTGGGGCCGCTCCGGCTGTCCCGGATGGCTCCCCTCCCTTGCCTGGATCCACGTTCAGGTGGAACACCTTGTATTCCCAACGCGGCATGGCGGCCTCAGTCCGCGAAGGGGCCCCAGTAGGGACGGGTCAGCAGGTCGACGCGGCGTCGGGTGGCGGTGGGCACCTGTTCCTTGGGGGTCATCAGGGCATGGCGCAGAGCCTGGTGGGCCTTGCTCGAGGGTCGGAGCTCCGCCAGTCGCCGGGCCGCCTCCAGCACGATCTGTTTGGCGAGGTTGGCATTGGCCTGGAGGTTGTCGATCACCATCTCCACCGTCACCGCGTCATGCTCCTCGTGCCAGCAGTCGTAGTCGGTGACCATCGCCAGGGTGGCGTAGGCCATCTCCGCTTCCCGGGCCAGGCGCGCTTCGCTGTGATTGGTCATGCCGATCACATGGCAGCCCCACTGGCGGTAGAGCTCCGATTCGGCCCGGGTGGAGAAGGCCGGACCCTCCATGCAGAGGTAGGTGCCGCCGCGATGCAGGCGCCGGCCCTCGGGCATCAGTCCCTCACCCACATCGGCCATCAGGCTCGAGAGGGCCTCACAGAACGGATCGGCCACGCCCACATGGGCCACGGCACCCTCGCCGAAGAAGGTGAGCGGGCGCTGGTGGGTGCGGTCGATGAACTGATCGGGCACCACCATGTCGAGGGGGCGGAGCTCCGGCTGGAGCGAGCCCACGGCCGACACCGAGAGGATCCAGCGCACGTTGAGGGAGCGCAGGGCCCAGAGGTTGGCCCGGTAGGGCACCTCGGTGGGCGTATAGGTGTGATGACGCCCGTGGCGGGCCAGAAACACCACCTCCAACGGCCCCACCCGGCCGATGCGCAGGGCGTCCGACGGAGGGCCGAAGGGAGTCTCGACCTCCAGCTCGCGCACGTCCTCCAGACCGTCGATGGCGTAGAGGCCGCTGCCTCCGAGTACACCGAGACGGGCCTGGCCCAATTCGGGAAGGGCAGCGGAGCTCATCGGCGGCGCAAGGGCGCGGGGATGGAACCGTTCTACCCCAGCCGGCCCCTTGGCATCAGAGTCGGCGGCGGCCCGGGCGGGCCCTGCCACCTGCCTAGATTGCCAAGGACCGCCAAGACAACGCCGTGACCAAAGCCCTGATGGACACCGATGCCGGGACCATCGAACTGGAGCTGTTCGATGCCGACGCGCCCGGGACGGTGGCCAACTTCGTCAAACTGGCGAAGGACGGCTTCTATGACGGCCTGGCCTTCCATCGGGTGATTCCCGGCTTCATGGCCCAGGGCGGCTGCCCCAACAGCCGGGAGGGAGCCCGCGGCATCGCCGGGACCGGGGGCCCTGGCTACAAGATCCCCTGCGAAATCAACCCCAACAAGCACAAGGCCGGCACCCTGGCCATGGCCCACGCCGGCCGCGACACCGGCGGCTCCCAGTTCTACATCTGCTTCGAGCCCCAGCCCCACCTCGACGGTCAGCACACCGTGTTCGGACACACCGACAACATGGATGTGGTTCTGAAGCTGGAGAACGGCAGCCGCATCAATAAAGTCACGATCGCTGACTGAGCGGCTGATCCGGCCAGGCGCCGGGGTTCCTGCGGGCTGCAGCACCGACCGCTGCAGCCCGGCTCGATATTGCCCCCCGGCGCATCGGGTCCTTCGGCTCTCCGTTCACCCGCAGTCCGACCTTTCCAGGAGCTGCGCCGTGGGACGTTGTCGCCGCGGGAGCTTTCAGCGTCCGTCGCTGCTCCAACGGATGAAAGCCCCCGGCGCGATCGGCAGGAGCGGGCAGGTGGGCGAGAGGCCAGTGCCGTCGCCGTTGGGGCCAAGCTCTGATGCGCCAGCGTTCAGGTCTGACAGCGGCCGCAGCTCGGGTTCGAGATCGACGCTGGGGTGGCTGACCCGCTGGGCGTCGGGAGCCAGCAACAGGCTCACGGCGTTCGTGGCCTGGCGCCGCGCCATGCCCATCAGAGCGCCGGCCAGATCGGCTGCGGTCAGCTGCTGCCCCTCCCGCGCGGCCAGCAGCATCGTCAGCCGGGGGTGGCCCAGAAGGGCCAGCAGCCGCGGATGTTCCTCACGCTCCAGCAGCAGCCCCCGATGCCGGGCCCACACCTGCAGCGTCTCGAAGGGATCCCCATCCGGCCCCGATCCGGCTTCCCCCTGCCAGCCCAGCACGGCGGCTACGCCGTGGCCCGCTTCCTCGATCAGGTGGCCGAGCTTGGTGCGCTTCACCCGCAGGTATTCGGCGTTGTGGGTCCCGGCGTTGATCACCAGCGGCACCCGGTCCTCCACCTGCAGGCCGTAGCCACCGAGGCCGGCGATCTTGCGCGGGTTGTTGGTGATCAGTCGCAGCCGGTGCACGCCGAGGTCGCTCAGGATCTGAGCCCCCACCCCGTAGTTGCGCAGGTCGGCGGGGAAGCCAAGGCGCTCGTTCGCCTCCACGGTGTCCAGGCCACCGTCCTGGAGGGAATAGGCCTTGAGTTTGTTGATCAGGCCGATGCCGCGGCCTTCCTGGCGCAGGTAGACCACCACGCCTTCGCCGGCGGCCTCGATCATGCGCAGGGCGGCCTCGAGCTGGGGCCGGCAATCGCAGCGCAGGGAGCCGAAGGCGTCGCCGGTGAGGCATTCGGAATGCACCCGCACCAGCACCGGCCCCGCCGCCCGTTCCGGGTAGCCCTTGACGATCGCCACGTGGTCGCTGCCATCGAGGGCGTTGCGATAGCCGATCGCCCGGAACTGGCCGAAGGCGCTGGGGAGGGCTGCTTCGGCCTGGCGCCGCACGAAGCGCTCGGTGTCCAGGCGGTAGCGGATCAGGTCGGCGATCGCGATCAGGCGCAGACCGTGGCGCCGCGCGTAGTCCACCAGCTGGGGCAGTCGGGCCATCGAGCCGTCCGGGTTCTGGATCTCGCAGATCACCCCCGCCGGGTACAGGCCGGCCAGCCGCGCCAGATCGACCGCCGCCTCCGTATGGCCCGCCCGCTTGAGTACGCCGCCCTCACGCGCCCGCAGCGGAAACACATGCCCAGGCCGGCGCAGGTCGCTGGGGCGACTGCCCGGATGGATCGCCACCTGGATCGTGCGGGCGCGGTCCTCGGCCGAGATGCCGGTGCTTACCCCCTGCTCCGGACCCGCATCGATGCTGACGGTGAAGGCGGTCTGGTTGCTGTCGGTGTTGTTGTCCACCATCAGCGGCAGATCGAGGGCATCCAGCCGCTCGCCCTCCATCGCCAGGCAGATCAGGCCCCGGGCCTCGGTGGCCATGAAGTTGATCTGCTGGGGGGTGGCGAACTGGGCGGCGCAGATCAGGTCGCCCTCGTTCTCCCGGTTCTCGTCATCGACCACCACGATCGATTCGCCGTTGCGGATCGCCGCCAGGGCATCGGCGACGGCATCGAAGCGGATCGGCTCCAGCGGCTCTGGGGTGGCGTCCATGCCGTTGCGGGGGGAGGAGGACAGAAGGGTCAAGGCGATGGACGGTGAGGGCGCGATCGGGGGCGCGGGGAGCGGCCGGGGTGAGCGGATTGGGCGCCGGCGCCCGGGCCCACGCTGACCCGCGCAATCACTCTTTATAGAGCCCGGTACGATCAGCCGTTCCCGTTGCTCCGGCATGGCAGGCAAGCGCGTCGCGGTGATCGGTGCCAGTGGATACGGAGGCCTGCAGACCCTGCGCCTTCTCCACGGTCATCCGTCCCTTTCGGTCACCTTCCTCGGGGGGGGCCGCAGCAGCGGCAAGCGCTGGAGCGAGCTGGTGCCGTTCCTGCCGCTGCCGGGCGATCCGGTGGTCTGCAGCCCCGATGTCGAGACGATCGCCCAGGCGGCTGACCTGGCCCTGCTCAGCCTGCCCAACGGCCTGGCGTCGACCCTGGTGCCCGGCCTGCTGGAGCGGGGCGTGAAGGTGGTTGATCTGTCGGCGGACTACCGCTACCCCTCCCTGTCCCGCTGGCAGGAGGTGTACGTCAGCGAAGCCCGCCAGACCCCGCGTCAGGACGACGCTCTCTGCGCCGAGGCCGTCTACGGCCTGGTGGAGTGGCAGGAGGCCGAGATCCGCAACGCGCGCCTGGTGGCGGCCCCCGGCTGCTTCCCCACCGCCAGCCTGCTGGCCCTGCTTCCCTTCCTCAACCAGGGCCTGGTCGAGACCGGCGGGATCGTCATTGACGCCAAGACGGGCACCAGCGGTGGCGGCCGCGAGGCCAAGGAGCATCTGCTGCTGGCTGAGGCCTCCGAGGCGGTGTCGCCCTACGGCGTGGTGGGCCATCGGCACACCAGCGAGATCGAGCAGCTCGCCGGACGGGTGGCCGGTCAACCGATCCAGCTCCAGTTCACGCCCCACCTGATGCCGATGGTGCGGGGCCTGCTGGCCACGGTCTACGCCCGGCTGCGCGATCCGGGCCTGACCGCCGACGACTGCACCACGCTGCTGCGGGCCGCCTACCGCGATCGTCCCAGCGTGGAGGTGCTGCCGGTGGGCACCTACCCCTCCACCAAATGGGTGCGCCAGACCAACCGCTGCCTGCTGTCGGTTCAGGTTGACCAGCGCACCGGCCAGCTGATCGTGATGAGCGCGATCGACAACCTGGTCAAGGGCCAGGCCGGCCAGGGGGTGCAATGTCTGAACCTGCTGGCCGGGCTGGAGGCCGGGACCGGTCTGCCGCTGCTGCCCTTCTATCCCTGAGCGCGGCCGTTTGCAGCCCCCGCCGTCTCGGCTGGCGCGTCGCTCAGCCGGGAGTGTGCCTGGCGCCGCCCCGCAGACGCTCAGCCGCCAACCGCACCGCCAGCGGCAGGATCCGGTGCTCCTGGCTGTGAATGCGCTCGGCCAGGCTGGCGGCGTCATCGCCGGGCAGGACCGGCACGGCGGCCTGCACCAGGATCGGTCCCGCATCCACCTCCGGCGCCACCAGATGGGCGGTGCAACCGGCGAGCGTCACCCCCGCCGCCAGGGCCTGGCCGATGGCATCCAGCCCACGAAAGCTGGGCAGCAGCGAGGGGTGGATGTTCAGCAGCCGTTCGGGAAAGGCCTCGATCAGCAGCGGCGTCACGATCCGCATCCAACCCGCCATCACCACCAGATCCACCGCCGCCTCCCGGAAGGCCTCGATCAGGGCCCGGTCCAGGGCCTCGCGTCCGGCGTGGGTCCGATGGTCGATCAGGCGGCAGGGCACGCCAAGGCGCTGGGCCCGCTCCTGGGCGCCGCAACCGCCGTTGTTCACCACCAGCAGCTCCACCGTGGCCGCCAGCTGCCCCCCCCGGCAGGCCGCGACCAGCGCCTCGAAGTTGCTGCCCTGGCCCGAGGCCATCACCCCCAGTCGCAGCGGTGGACCTGATTCGGCCGTTGTCGGTGGCAACGGCCACTGGACGGCGGGCGTCGGATCGCTAGCGTCTGCTCCAGCGGCCATGGTTCCGGTGTCCCACCTCTCCATCCTGCCAACGGTCCTGCGGGATGCCGATTGTCTGGAGGCCAGCCTCCGCTCCCTGGGCCTCCATCCCGGACGGGGCGGACGGCTGGTCGGTTTCGCCGGCCAGGAGGTGCCGGTGGAGCTGCAGGTGCCGGTGGGGCGGGGGCGCAGCCTGGGATGGCAGCGCCAGAGCGACGGCACCCTGGCGCTGGTGGGTGATCTGCAGCGGATCGCCGCCTCGGCTCCCCTGCGCAGCCTTCTGGGACGCATCACCCGGGCCTACGCGGCCCGCCATGCCCTCGAGGCGGCGGCCAGGGAGCTGCCCGACGCGGTGATCGAGTGCCAGGGCTGACGCAAGCCGCCGTGCCCCACCCCGACGTGTTGCTGCCTGAGCCCCGGCTGTCACTGGATCTTGGCTCTCCCAACACCCATCTGGTCCACTCCCGGCTGGAGTTCCGGCCGCCCCAGCCGCGGCTGGTGCTGCGACTCCCCGCCTGGACGCCCGGTTCCTATCTGATCCGCGACTACGTCAGCCGGCTGGAGGGTCTTGAGGCGTTCCAGAACGGTCGGCCCGTGCCGTTGGAGCGGCTGGAGGTGGCCTGCTGGGAGGCCGACCTGGCCGATGACGCCCCGGTGGAGGTGCGCTGGCGGATCCTCGCGGTGGAGCCGAGTGTTCGCACCTGCGAGCTCACCGGCGACCACGGCTTCCTGGCCCTGGCGGGGGTGGCGCTGCTGGTGGAGGGACTGCGCTGGCAGCCCCACCATCTGACGCTGACCCTGCCGCCGGCCTGGCAGGCCTTCGTGCCGCTGCCCGAGGGCCCCGAAGGCAGCTGGCGGGCGCCGGACTACGACGCCCTGATCGACACGCCGATCGAGGCCGGCCCCCATCCCAGCCATGCCTTCGCCGTGGCCGGGGTTCCCCATCGCTGGGTCAGCCACGGCGACGACCTGCCCGTCCGCGATCCGGCCTGGCTGTCGGATGTGGAACGGGTCTGCCTGGCCTGCTGCCGCTTGATGGGGGAGCCGGCGCCGGCCGCCTCTTCCTATCTGTTCATCCAGCATCTGCTCGAGCAGGGGTACGGCGGTCTGGAGCACGATCGCTCCAGTGTGCTGGTGTATGGCCGCGCGGCGCTGGAGCGCCCCGAGGGCCGGCGCAAGCTGCTGCAGCTCGTGGCCCACGAATACCTGCACCAGTGGAACGTGCGCCGGCTGCGACCGGCACCCCTGACCCCGATCGCCTATGACCGACCGACGATCGTGCCGACCCTGTGGTTCGCCGAAGGGGTCACCAGCTACGTCGATCAGTTCCTGCCCCATGCCGCCGGCCTCAGTTCCGAGAGCGAACTGCTGGAGGATCTCGGCGCCGAGCTCAGCCGCTACCGGCTCACGCCGGGGCGCCGGGTCCAGAGCCTGCGACTGAGCAGCCAGGAGGCCTGGGTGAAGCTTTACCGCTCCGATGCCCACAGCGCGGACAACCAGGTGAGCTACTACCTCAAGGGGGCCGTGCTGGCGCTGGTTCTGGATCTGCATCTGCGCCGTCACGGCTCCTGGCTGGGGGCGGTGCTGCAGCGCCTCTGGCGGAGCCATGGGCGGTTCCGGCGCGGCTACAGCGAGGCGGATCTGCTCCAGGCCTTCGCCCAGGACGCTCCCGACCTGGAGGAGCGGTTGCCCGGTTGGCTCTCCAGCGTCGAGGATCCTGATCTGGAGACCTACCTGGAGGACGTGGGTCTGCGGCTGGAGGCCGAGCCTGCGAGCCAGGCGGATGCCGGTTGGCAGCTCGACACCTCGCCCGCCGGCAACAGCCTGACGATCCGGCGCGTCCGCCGCGACGGCCCGGCCGAGGCGGCCGGGCTGCAGGTGGGAGATGAACTCCTGGCCCAGGACGGCTGCCGGCTGCGGCGCCCCGACGACCTGCGCCTGCCGCCCTCTGCGGCGGAGGCCGAGCCCTTCGAGCTGCTGTTCTGCCGCGACGGCCGGATCCGCACCACCCAGCTGCGCCCCAATCCGCCGGCGATGGAGCGCTGGCGGCTGCTGGCCGTTCCGGATGCCGCCGCCGCCACCCTGGAGCGGCGGCGACGCTGGATGGAGCTCCAGCCTTGAACGCCCGTCTGCGGCCGCTGCTGATGGCCTGCGCCGGCGCTGGCGTGATCAGTCTCGGTGGGCTTGTGTGGTTGGCGCGGGATCTGGTGGCCAACCCTGGAAACGCCGGGGCCCGCCCCTCCCTGCTCGACCTGCTCGAGGACGTTCGTTTGTCGAGGCCCAACCGCAGCCGCCCCACCCGGCCCTCCCCACCGCCACCGGCCCATGCCGCCTGGGTGACGCCCCTGGCGGGACGCTGCACCACAACGGATCCAGTCCTGGTCGAGCGCTTGCAGGCGCTGGAGGCGAGCCTCGACCAGCGGCGGCGGCGGGTGCGGATCCATCCCAGCAATTACGGCCCCCGGTTCCGCACCGACATCAACGGCAATCCGCTCGACCCCACGCCCCGGGTGGTGGTGTTGCACGAAACCGTCTACGGCCTGAAGTCCGCGATCAACACCTTCCTGACCCCCCACCCCCGCGATCAGGACCAGGTCAGTTATCACACCTTGATCGGAGAGCGCGGCGACATCGTGGATGCCGTGCCCCCGGAGGATCGGGCCTACGGCGCCGGCAACTCCGCCTTCGGCGGCCGCTGGGCCCTCACCAGCCGCCGGGTGACCGGCTCGATCAACAACTTCGCCCTGCACCTCAGCCTGGAGACCCCTTTGGATGGGGAGGACACCGATCCGACCCACAGCGGCTACAGCGAGGCCCAGTACGACGCGATGGCGGTCGTGATCGCCGACTGGATGCGGCGCTACGGGATCGAACCCCGTCAGATCACAACGCACCGCCACGTCGATCTCAACGGCGAGCGAGCCGATCCCCGCAGCTTCGATTGGAAGCGGCTCGGAGCCCGATTCCAGGCCCTCGGCATTTCCTGCTGAGCATCCCTGAGCCCCGCGTCACGACCGGAGGGATTGGCCCCGACAGCACGGGGGCTGGCGGCATCGCCCTGAGCGGCGCCACGGGCCCGGAGCGTTCGGGGGAACCTGATGGGATCTGGGGTGAATCAGATCAGGGGGCTGGTCACGGCACGCCGTTCGCCGTAGATCAGGGCATGGAGCTCGGGATCCTGCATGTAGCGCAGGATGCGACCGGGGTAGTCCAGCTTGCCGTTGTGCAGATAGGCGAGGGTGGCGACCGCCTTGGCGTCGCGGGGGGAGTGGCTGGCCCGGAGGGTGGCGTTCTGCGGTAAGCCAAGGGCTCTTTGCAGCCGAGCGAACTTGCCGACAAGCAGCTGAACGTTGTGATCGGGATCGAGCAGCTGCAGGCGGGCCCGATCGATCTCGGCCGGGCTGGCATCGGCGGCGAGCAGCCCCTGCTTCACCATCTCGCCGAGGCTGAGCTGCGCCGGGCCGTGGGTCTGGAACAGCCCCGAGCGGGCCACGATCGGCACATCCTCGCCGGGTTTGACGTGCTGCAGCTCATCGAACAGCACCGCGGTGACCAGCATCGGGTTGATGTGATGCCGGGCCGATTCAGCCAGGATCACCGGCCGCAGCTCCTCGATCCGGGTCAGGGTGCGCTGGCGGAGGGGCTGGAGCTGATCCAGTCCCTCGGTGAACAGCTGGGCCAGCGGCGACTGGGCGCCGTGCACGCCGAAGCGCCGGTTCAACTCCTGGAGTTCGGCGGCGGTGAAATCGGTGGGATCCGGCCTGGACCCTTCGGTGGGACTGCCCTGGCGGTCGTCAGATGCGATCACCCCGGGCTCGCTCATCACCAGACGCACTTCCGGTTGTAGGAGGCGAACCCCGAGCACTGCACCAATCAGCAGCGTGCCGGCTCCGATCAGAGCTGGAACGGCACCGATCACCCTGCCGCGACCAGGCCGGGTGAGGGAGCTGTACCGGTTCCGCAGCGGACGGTCCAAGGAGTCGGCAGGAAACCTGCTCAATCTTTACAGTATTTTCCGGCAATGGAGGGCATTGTCCAGCCTTGATAGGGCCATTCTGCGGGTTGGCTGACACAGCCGGACGCACGTCCGGCCTGCGGAACTCCGCTGGGCTGGTTCGGCTGGATACGGTTGCCCCGCCTTCCGGCGGCCGTCCCTCCAACGCATGACTTCGCTCCCCCCCCTGAACGGTCACGATCCCTCGGCTCTCTGGCAGCGGTTCCGCGATCTGCTGTGGTTTGACGATGGCCTGGGGCTGTGGCTCGACGTCAGTCGTATGGCCCTCGATGGGGCGGCCCTGGCGGCCCTCGAGCCGGCCTTTGCCAAGGCTTTTCAGGCGATGGAGGCCCTCGAGGGCGGCAGCATCGCCAACCCCGATGAGCAGCGTCAGGTCGGGCATTACTGGCTGCGGAGCCCCGAGCTGGCACCCGATCCCGCCGCCGGTGCCCACATCAGCGCCGAGATCGACCGGCTGGAGCGCTTCGGCCAGGACATCCGCGAGGGCCGGATCACCGCTCCGGGTGGCCAGACCTTCACCGATGTGCTCTGGATCGGGATCGGCGGGTCGGGCCTCGGCCCCCTGCTGATTCTGCGCGCCCTGGGCCGCGAGGACGCGGGACTGCCCTTCCACTTCGTGGACAATGTCGACCCCCAGGGCCATCGCCGCTGCTTCGAGGCGCTCGCTGATCGCCTCCCCACCACCCTGGTGGTGGTGGTCAGCAAGTCGGGCGGAACCCCCGAACCGCGCCTGGGCATGCAGCAGGCCCGGGCCGCTCTGGAGGCGGCCGGCGGCCATTGGTGCCGCCAGGCCGTCGCGATCACGATGGGTGGCAGTCAGCTCGATCAGCTGGCGGCGAGCGAGGGCTGGCTCAGCCGCTTCGACATGTTCGACTGGGTCGGCGGCCGTACCAGCATCACCAGTGCCGTGGGCCTGCTGCCGGCCGCCCTGGCCGCCGTTGATCTGCGCGCCTTCCTCGCCGGTGCTGCCCGGATGGACGCCCTTACCCGTGTCGCCGAGCTGCGGCGCAATCCCGCGGCGCTGCTGGCCGCCGCCTGGCACGTGGCCGGTGACGGCCGCGGTCGCCGCGACATGGTCGTGCTGCCTTACCGCGACCGGCTCGAGGTCTTCAGCCGTTATCTGCAGCAGCTGGTGATGGAGTCGCTGGGCAAGCGACTCGACCGGGGTGGTGCCGTGGTGCATCAGGGTCTGGCGGTGTACGGCAACAAGGGATCCACCGACCAGCACGCCTACGTCCAGCAGCTGCGGGACGGCATCGACAACTTCTTCGTGGTGTTCATCGAGGCGCTCGATGACCCCGCCGATGTGCGGCCGATCGACGGCGAGCATCCCGGTGACTTCCTGGAGGGGTTCCTGCAGGGCACCCGCACGGCCCTGAGCGAGGGGGACCGCCAGAGCCTCTCGCTGAGCCTGCGCCGCTTTGACGCCTCCGGCCTCGGGGCGTTGATCGCCCTGTTCGAGCGGGCGGTGGGGCTCTATGCCGAACTGGTCAACATCAACGCCTATGACCAGCCCGGCGTGGAAGCCGGCAAGAAGGCCGCCGCCGGCATCCTGGAGATCCAGGCCAAAATCGAGGTCCTGCTGGCCGATGGCCAGGCCCGCGATCTCGACACGATCGCCGCGGCCCTGGGGCTGAGCAGCCCCGAACCGGTGTTCTGGATCCTGCGCTACCTCTGCGCCAACCCCCGCGGCTATGCCGCTGAGGGTGATTGGGGGCAGCCGGCCAGCCTGATGTTCCGCAGGGTCTGAGGGGGGGGATCGGCCCTGAGCCGCAGTGGCTCCACCGCCGCTCAGGGCACCAGGTTCACCAGCTTGCCCGGCACCACGATCACCCGGCTGGGAGCGCGGCCCTCCAGCCAGCGGACCGCCACCTCGCTTTCAAGGGCCAGTTTTTCCAGGGTGGCGCGGTCGGCATCGGCGGGCACCTCGAGCTGCCCCCGCACCTTGCCCTTCACCTGGATCACCACGGGCACGGTGTCGCGCACCAGGGCCGCCGCATCGGCCGCGGGCCACGGCTGGCGGTGCACGCTGGCTCCAGCGCCCGGGGCGCCACCGCTGAGGCGGCTCCACAGCTCCTCGGCCAGATGGGGGGCGAAGGGGGCCAGCAGCAGCACAAGGGTGCGCAGGGCCTCGCAGGCCACCGGCTCGGAGGCTGCCGCCAGGTGCTCCGCCATGGCGTTGCTCAGCTTCATCAGCTCCGACACCGCCGTGTTGAACTGCAGCTCTCCTTCCAGGTCTTCGCTGACGGCGCTGATGGCGGTGTGCACCGCACGGCGCAGCTCCTTCTCCTGTGGGCTATGGGCCGTTGGGGACGGTGATGCGGCGCCGGTCGCATCCAGGCGCAGGCCCCGTTCAAGGGCTGCATCCACCAGTCGCCAGATCCGCTGCAGGAAGCGGAACTGCCCCTCCACATCGGCATCATCCCACTCCAGATCCTTCTCGGGCGGCGCCTTGAACAGGATGAACATCCGCGCCGTGTCGGCGCCATAGCGGTCGATGACCACGGCGGGATCGACACCGTTGTACTTCGACTTCGACATCTTCTCGTAGAAGACCTCCAACACCTCGCCCGTCGCCGGGTCACGGGGATCGGTGGGGTCGCTGACATCCGCCGGTGGGATGTAGCGGCCGCTATGCGGGTTCTTGTAGGTGATGCCCTGCACCATGCCCTGCGTCAGGAGGCGTTCGAAGGGTTCATCGAAGCCGAGCAGGCCGCGATCACGCAGCACCTTGGTGAAGAAGCGGGCGTAGAGCAGATGCAGGATCGCGTGCTCGATGCCGCCCACGTACTGGTTCACCGGCAGCCAGGAATCCACCGCCTCGCGACTGAACGGCAGGGCGGTGTTGTGGGGATCGCTATAGCGCAGGAAGTACCAGCTGGAGCACATAAAGGTGTCCATCGTGTCGGTCTCCCGGCGTGCCGGCTTGCCGCAGCAGGGGCAGGGAACCCGCCACCAGCTCTCGAGCTGGGCCAGGGGGGAGCCCCCCTTGCCACTGAAGGCCGCATTGCGCGGCAGCTCCACCGGCAGCTGCTCGGCCGGCACCGGAACCACCCCGCAGCTGTCGCAGTGGACCACCGGAATCGGGCAGCCCCAGTAGCGCTGCCGCGAGATCAGCCAGTCGCGCAGGCGGTAGGTGATGCGGCTGCGCCCCCAGCCCTCCCGCTCCGCCGCCGCGGTGATCGCCGCCTTGGCCTCGCCGCTGCTCAGCCCGTTGAAGCGGCCGGAGTGAATCAGCACGCCGGCTTCGGTCCAGGCGCCCCCCTCGAAGGCGTGCTCATCGCTGCCCTCGGGGATGATCACCTGCAGCACCGGCAGTTCGTACTGACGCGCGAACACAAAATCGCGCTGGTCATGGGCGGGTACACCCATCACCGCACCGGTGCCGTATTCGGCCAGCACGTAATCGGCGATCCAGATCGGGATCAGTTCACCATTGGCGGGGTTGCGCAGCCGTGCGCCGATCGGGACGCCGCGTTTGGGCCTGTCCTCGGCGGTGCGTTCCTGCTCGCTCTGGCGCCCCACCAGATCGCAGAAGGCCTCCACCGGCAGTTGCTGCTCCGCGGTGGTGAGGCGGGCCACCAGGGGATGCTCGGGGGCGAGCACCACGTAGCTGGCGCCGAAGATCGTGTCCGGGCGGGTGGTGAAGACGGTGATTCGCTCACCGTTCGGGACGCCGGCCGGATCGACCACCGGGAACTCAAGCTCAGCACCGGTGCTGCGACCGATCCAGTTGGCCTGCATCGTGCGCACCCGCTCCGGCCAGCCACCGAGCTGCTCCAGGTCGTCGAGGAGCTGATCGGCGTAGTCGGTGATCTTCAGGAACCACTGGCGCAGCTTGCGCTTCTCGACCAGGGCGCCGGAGCGCCAAGAACGCCCCTCGCCGTCCACCTGTTCATTGGCGAGCACCGTCTGGTCGATCGGATCCCAGTTGACGGTGGCCTCCTTCTGGTAGGCCAGCCCCGCCTCCAGAAACTGCAGGAACAGCCACTGGGTCCAGCGGTAGTAATCCCCATGGCAGGTCGCGACCTCCCGCTCCCAGTCGATCGAGAGGCCAAGGCGCTGCAGCTGGGAGCGCATCGAGGCGATGTTCCGGTCGGTCCAGTCGCCCGGATCCACCCCCCGTTCGATCGCCGCGTTCTCCGCCGGCAGACCGAAGGCATCCCAGCCCATCGGATGCAGCACCCGCCGGCCGCGCATCCGCTGCACCCGGGCGATCACATCGGTGATCACGTAGTTGCGCACATGGCCCATGTGCAGATTTCCCGAGGGATACGGGAACATCGACAGGGCGTAATACGGTTCGCCGCCGTCGGGATCCGGCGTGCTGTCGGCGCCGCTCTCCTGCCAGCGCGTCTGCCAGAGCTCCTCGATGGCCTGCGGGCTGTAGCGGGCGGCGTCGCTCACGGGGAAATCAGGACCGGGTCTGGGGCCAGACTGTGCCACAAGCCAGCCCCAGGATCACAGCCGGGCTTCGACACCGACTGTTCTCGCTGAGAGCTCAGGCCAGGGCCCGCAGGATGGCCACACCGTGGCGGTTCAGCAGCACCAGCGGCATGCTCGCGTCCTGGCGCAGGGCCAGGACGTCGTTGTCCTGCCAGCGCAGGGTGCCCTCCAGCTCCTGGCCCCCTATCATCACCACCCGCACGACCGTGCGGTTGCGGATCAGCTCCTGGATGTGGCGGACGCTGGGCAGGCTGGTGTCGAGCCGGGGCCCACGTCGTTCGAAGTAGCTCTGCATAGGATCAGACAGTCCTCCCAGTTTGGAACGTTGCTCCGATTCAGCAAGATTCAGGGACTCGGAAACGATTTTCTCGTCTTTGACGGGCGGCGCCTGTCGGCGGCCGAGGCCGATGGGTCGGCCCCCCTGGGTCTGGATGCGGAGGTGGTGCGGCGCCTGTGTGATCGCCGCTTCGGGGTCGGAGGCGACGGGGTGATCGTGGCACTGCCGCCCCGGGAGGGGGGGGAGCTGCGGATGCGGATCTTCAACGCCGATGGCAGTGAACCGGAGATGTGCGGCAATGGCATCCGCTGCCTGGCCCGCTTCCTCGCCGATGCCGAGGGAGCCGCTCCCGGGCGCACCTGGCAGGTGGAGACCCTGGCCGGTCGGATCGTGCCCGAGTTGCGGGAGGCTGGGCGCATCCGTGTCGACATGGGCCCTCCGTTCCTCGAGCCCGCTGCGGTGCCCACCACCCTGCCGATCGGTCCGGCGGGTGTGCCCCAGGGCGAGCTGGAGGTCGATGGCCAGCGGCTTGCCGTCGCCGCCGCCGGCATGGGCAATCCCCACGTGGTGGTGCCGGTCGACGATCTGGAGGCTGTCGACCTCGAGCGCTTCGGCCCGTTGCTGGAGCACCATCCGAGCTTCCCAGCCCGCACCAACGTCCACTTCGTCCAGGCCCTGGCCCCGAACCATCTGCTGATGCGGGTCTGGGAGCGGGGTGCCGGTCCGACCCTGGCCTGCGGCACCGGTGCCTGCGCCACCCTGGTGGTCTGCCATCGACTCGGGCTGGCGGCCGGCACTGCACGCCTGGATCTGCCCGGTGGGCCCCTCGAGATCAGCTGGGACGGAGCCGGTGGCTCCGTGTTCATGACCGGCCCGGCCGAACCGGTGTTTGACGGGGTGCTGGCGCCGGCGCTGCTCGGCTCTACCGCCCAAGCTCCCCAGGGCGGACTGGAGCCGCCGGCGCCGGCGTCCGCCCAGCCCGCTGCCGCCCCTGACGCCGCTCCGATCGATTGCGCCACGGTGTGCGTCAACGGCTGCCTGCGCCCGGAGGCCTGCCCCAGCGCCGCCGCCCGGGCGGCGGCCGCCACCCTGCTCGAGACCCTCTCCCTCGACCAGCTGGTGACGATTGCCAGCGATTCGTTCGAAGCCCGCACCCGCGCCCGGTTCGAGCGTGATGCCGGCCTCTGAGGCCCCCGCTGCGCCCCCGGGGCTGGCCCGCTACCTCGACACCTGCGCCACCACTCCGCTGGCCGCGCCGGTGCAGACGGCGATGGCCCAGGCCGAGCGCCTGGCCTGGGCCAACCCTTCGAGCCTGCATGGCCCCGGGCTGAGGGCGGCCGAATCCCTCGAGCGCAGCCGCCAGCGCCTGGGCGAGGCCCTCGGCCTCGGTGATGGAAGGCTTCTGCTGGTCTCGGGGGCCAGCGAGGCGATCCACCTGGCCCTGCTCGGCGCGGCCGGTCGCCTGCCGCCGGGGCGGCTGCTGATCTCGGCGGTGGAACATCCGGCGGTGGTGGCGGCCGCCAGCCGCCTGCAGCGCGAGGGCTGGACGGTGGCGGTCATTCCGGTCGATCGCCACGGCGTGATCGATGCCGACGCCTTCGCCGCCCTGCTCGCGCCACCCACCCGCCTGGTCTCCCTGATCTGGGGCCAGAGCGAGGTGGGAACCCTGCAGCCGGTTGCGTCGATCGGCCGTCTCTGCCGGCAGGCCGGCGTTCTGCTGCACGTTGATGCCGTCCAGGTGGTCGGTCATCGGCCGGTTGCCTTCGCGGAGCTGCCGGTGGATCTGCTGAGCTGCGGGGCCCACAAGCTGGAGGGGCCCCGTGGCATCGGTGCCCTGCTCGTCCGCCCGGACCTCAGCCTCGAGCCCCTGATCGGTGGTAGCCAGGAGGGCGGGCTGCGGGGCGGCACTGAACCGGTCGTTCTGGCCGAGGGCTTCGCCACCGCCCTGGAGCGGGCCACCGCCCGCTGCGCTGGCCTGTCCGATCCGATCGCGGCCCTGCGCGACGACCTGCTCGAACGGCTGCTGGCCCAGACGGGCACCAGCCTGATCGGGTCAGACCCCGGTGATACGCCCGGACGCCTGCCCCACCACATCGCCCTGAGCCTGAACGATTCCGAGGGACGCCCCCTCAATGGGCGCGCCCTGGTACGGGCTCTGGCCCGACGCGGCTGGGCGGTGAGCAGTGGCTCGGCCTGTCGCAGCACTGCCGGTGGCAGCGGCGCCAGCCCGGTGCTGCTGGCGATGGGCTTCGAAGCGGAGCGGGCCGCCTCGGGTCTGCGGATCAGCCTCGGCTCTTGGCACAGCGCGGCCGATCTGGAGGCCTTCCCCGCCGACCTGCTGGCGGCGCGGCGGCAGGTGGAGCTGGAGGGGTAAGGTCCGCGGCAACCGCCCCGCCCCCATGCTCCCTGCCGATCTGCACGCCGCCGAGGGGCAGCTGCGCGAGGCCCTGGACGCCGCCCTGGCCGCGGAGCCCCGCGGACGCTGGACCGTGGAGCTGCGCTTCGAGGGACTGCGGCTGCTGCCTGTGGCCCTGCGTCTGGCGGCCGACCTGCGGGCGAGCCGGCCCGACCTGCGGCTGCTGTTCCCCGACGCCGGCGCCGCGGCCCTGGCCCAGCGCGATGCTCCCGAACTGGCCGGTCTTCTGGCCAGCTTCGGCGATGAACGGCGCCGCCAGCGCGCCCGTCAGCAGGCGGAAGCGGGTGGTCTGGAGGCGTCCGAGTCCGGGGCAACGGTCGCGCGCGCGCCGCAGGATCCAGGCGATGGCAACGGTCTGCTGGTGCTGGTGGCGCCAGCCCAAAGTGAATACGAGGAAGTGGAAGCGCTGTGCGGCGAGCACCGGGGGCCGGTGGTGCTGCTGAATCCCTCCCTGGAGGATGCGGCCGTGGGGATCGGCAGCGTGGCCCGGCAGCGCCGGCGCGGGTTTCTCGCCCAATGGCGCAGCGCCTACGCCCTGGTGCCCCAGCTCGCCAGTGCCCTGCGCCATAGCCACCCCGGGCCGTGGGAGCTGTACCGGCTCGATCCCGATGGCTTCCGGGCGGTGGCCAGCTTTGAGCGCCGGCCGGATGGCGAGGAGCAGGAGCGCGCCCTGAGCGATGGAGCCGCCCCCGGCCTGGGCGCCAATCTGCGGGCGCTGGGGGATCTGATCGAGGGGCTGCAGAACTGAGACAGAGGCGGGCGGCCGCCGCCTGGGGCAGCGGCTCGCGGGAGCTGGTGCGACCCGTGCGTCGTGCGTACACTTCGCGGACTCTCCGTTTGCCATGGCCAGCACCTCCCCCTCGCAGCGCACCTGGAGCCTTGTCGATGCCGTGGCTGCCGCGGCTGTCGCCCTGGCGGTCGGAGGGGTGATCTGGTCGCCCAAGCTCAGCGGCGCCGTGGCCCGGGCCACCGGTGCGATGCAGCCCGTCACCGTCATGGTCGATGTGCGCGGTGTGCCGGCGGCCGATGCCCCCGGGCTGCTGCGCAGCGCCGAGGCCGATGGCAAGGTGCAGATCGTGATCCGCAACCAGCCCCATGGCTCGGTGGCGATCCGGCGCATCATCCCGTTGGAGCGCAGGCTCACGATCCTGAGCCCCGACGGCCGGCTGGTCAGCGCCCCCGACCCGAATCAGAGGACCTTCGGCAGCTTCGATGCCCGCTTCGTGCTCGAGGGTCAGGGACGCAAGACCAAGGAAGGGCTGGTATTCGGCAACCAGGCGATCAAGATCGGTGCCCCGGTGGAACTTGAGGGCTCCTCCTACCGCTTCGGCGGCAGCGTGACCGACCTCAAACTCGGAACCATCTGACCCCATGCGCTTCACCACCTCCCCACGGCTCACCTCGCTGCTGCTCGGTGGCTCGCTGGTGCTGCCCATGGCCGCCCCTGCTCTTGCCACCCCCGCCCTGCCCCCCAGCCGCGGACTCCAGCCGGCGCCGATGGCGGCCCTGCCGGAGCTGCCTTCGGCCGGCAACGCGCCCCAGCTGCAGACCCAGGTCAGCTGCCCGGCCCTGCAGCAGCGGGTGGCGGCCCTGGTCGGTGGAGAAAGCTCTGCCTGGAGCATCACCGTCGCCGATCGCGGCGGCCGGCTGCTCGCCGACATCAACGGCACCCGGCCGCGGGTGCCCGCCTCCAATCAGAAGCTGATCAGCACCGCCTTCGCCATCGATCGGCTCGGCCCCGACCATCGCCTCTCCACCCAGCTCTGGCGGCTGCCTGACGGTACCCTGCGGCTCACCGGTCAGGGCGATCCCGATCTTGCCCTGCCCCACCTGCAGCGCTTTGCCCGCCTGGCTCTGAACGCCGGTGCCAGCACCGGGGCGATCGGCACCGCGGTGCGCCTGCAGCTGGCGGAGGAGCCGGCCCAGACCTGGTGGCCCCAGGGCTGGAATCCGGCTGACAGGGTCTACTCCTATGGCGCCCCGATCACCCGGCTGGCGCTGACCAGCAACGCCATCGAGGATGCGGTGAGCAATCCCGCCGGTCGGCTGCAGACCCTGATGAAGCGGGCGATCACCCAGCAGGGCGGCAGCGCCCAGCTGAGCCTGGTCTCATCCAGCGCGCCGCTGCCTCAGGACGCGGTGTTGCTGCACGAGGAACCCTCCACCTCGATGCACGGGCTGATGAGCCTGGCGAATACCGAGTCCCACAACTTCACCGCCGAGGTGCTGCTGCGCACCGCTGCCGGCACCTGGGATCTGAACGAGGCGGCCCGGCGGGGGTGGAGCTGGCTGAGCAGCCAGGGCCTGCCCCTGCAGGGCGTGGCGATCTACGACGGCAGCGGCCTGGACCGCGCCAACCGGGCCACCAGCCGCTTCTTCACCGCCTTGATGTTGCGCATGGATCAGCACCCCTACCGCCGCGATTTCGTGGGTTCGATGGCCATCGCCGGCCAGCGCGGCACCCTGCGCAATCTGTTCAAGGGCACCAGCCTCGACGGGCGTGTCTATGCCAAGACCGGCACCCTGACCGGTGTGCGGGCGATCAGTGGCCTGGTGGTCACCAGCGACGGTCCGCGCTACTTCAGTGCGATCTCCAACGGTGCCTCGGCTCCGAACACCACGATCGGCCAGGTGCTGCGCCAGGTGCAGGACGTCTCGCTCTGTGCCGGCACGGCCAGCTTCTGATCCCGGTCCGCTCCGCAGTTCTGCGAGGTGGGCCGCCATCCGTCATGGGCCCACGTCCACCCCGACCGTTGGCTGCGCTTGTCGGCTGAGCGACCTGAGGACCGCAAAAGCCAACCCCCCGGAACCTGCAGGCTCCGGGGGGTTCTGGTTGAAGAACAGAGAGACGACGCGACAGGCCCTCAGCTGGCCAGGCCGCGGGTCGCCCGGCGCAGGCGACCGGCGGCGCGGCGGGCGCGGTTCACCGGTTCGACCGGCGGCAAGCCGTTCGGCCCCTCGGCGGCCGGAGCGGCCGGAGCGGCATTGGCATCCTGGCCCTGCAGGCGCACCAGCTCGCGGCGACCGCCCAGCACGACCTGGCTCAGTTCCTTGAGGCGGCTCTCCAGCTCGCCGAGCACCTGCTCGGCGTAGCGGTTGGCGCCTTCCTGGATCGTGGCCGCTTCCTGGCGGCTGCGGGCGATCAGGGCATCGCACTGCTGCTGGGTCTGCTGGCGGAACTGCAGGGCGTCGTTGTGCAGGCGCTCGGCCTCCGCCTGGCTGTCGCGCTGGATGCGCAGCCCCTCCTGGCGGATGGCTTCCAATTCCTGCATCGCCTGCTGCCGGCTGCGCTCGTGCTGCTCGACCAGCACCCGGCTGCGCTCGGCGGCCTCACTCTCGAGCTGCTGGCGACGGGTCTGAGCCTCCTGCTCCAGCTGTTGACGACGGGCGGCGAACTGTTGCTCCAGCTGGGCCATACGGCTCTGGAGCTCCTGCTCACTCTGAGCCACCTGCTGGCGGGCCTGGCTGATCAACTGGTCGCACTGCTGGCGGGTCTGCTCGCGCATCTCCGACACCTGCCGCTCCGCCTCCTGGCGGATCCCGGCATTGGCGATCAGCTGCTCCCGCTCACGCCGCGCCCCCGAGACAATCTCCTCGGCCTGCTGCCTGGCCTTCTCCACGAAGCTGTCGCGCTGGCGGATCAGCTCGTCGGCCTGGGTGATCTGGCTGGGAAGCGACTCCCTCAGGGCATCCATCACCTCGATCGCGTCCTGTTCGTTGACGAGCCGCCCGCCGCTGAAGGGGATGCGGCTGCCGTCGAGGACGATGTCCTCCAGCTGATCCAGCTGATCGAGAACGGTGATGCGGACCTCTGACATGTCAGGCGTGAGGGGATGAACGATTAAAGAGCCTCTGCAGGTCCTGCGCCACTCCTGCCGGGACCATGTGGCCGACATCACCGCCGAAGCGGGCCACCTCCTTGACAACGGAGCTGCTGAGGAAGCTGTGGTGCACCGCCGTGGCCAGGAACAGGGTTTCCAGTTCCGGGGCGAGGCTCTTGTTGGTGTGGGCGATCTGGAGCTCGAACTCGAAGTCCGACAGGGCCCGGAGGCCCCGCAGGATCACCTGGGTGCCGCAGGCGGCGGCGAACTCGACGGTGAGACCATCAAAACAATCCACCTCCACCCCCTGAAGGTGGGCGGTGGCCTGCCGGATCTGCTCCAGGCGCCGTTCCAGTGGAAAGGCCGGCTGCTTGCCCGGGTTCTGCAGCACCGCCACCACCAGGCCGTCAAACAGCCGGCTGGCCCGCTCGATCAGGTCGAGATGGCCCAGGGTGAGTGGATCGAAGCTGCCCGGGTAGAGCGCACGCATGGAGCACCGCGAGGTGTCTCGGAGGCTAGGGGGCGACCCGCCACCACCAGTGGGTTTCTAGAGTCGTTGCGTCAGCCGATCCCCACGACGAGCCGCCCCATGGCCGAAGTCAGCCTCGACGCCGCCGCCAAGAAGACCCTGCTGCGCAAGATCCCCCACGGGGTGTTCATCTGTGGAGTGGCCGAGGGTGAGGAGGTCAACGGCTTCACCGCCAGCTGGGTCACCCAGGGCTCCTTCGAGCCGCCCCTGGTCGTGATGGCGGTCCGCGGCGACAGCACCAGCAACGGCATCATCCAGCGCACCGGGCGCTTCTCCCTGAACGTGCTCGCGGCCGACCAGAAGGATCTGGCCGCGGTGTTCTTCAAGCCCCAGAAGGCGATGGGCGGGCGCTTCGACGCGGCCCCCTTCCAGCTCGGCCCCCTGGGCCTGCCGATCCTCGACAACGCCCTCGGTGCGGTGGAGTGTCAGCTGGTGGGCCAGGTGGCCGCCGGTGATCACACGGTGTTTGTCGGTGAGGTGAAGAGCGCGGTGCTGCACCGCGACGGCGACGCGCTGGAGCTGGGCCCCACCGGCTGGCAGTACGGCGGCTGAGGGGGGAGGGGCGATCGAAGCCGCCGCTGCGTCCCCAGAGTCGAACGCCGGGGGCATCACCACACCGCTGCTGCTGCAGCCGGAACGGCTCCGCCAGCGCCTCAGGGAGGTGCCGGCCGAGCCGGGTTGCTATCTGATGCGCGATGCGGAGGACCGCATCCTCTACATCGGGAAAGCCAAGCTGCTGCGCAACCGGGTGCGCAGCTATTTCCAGAGCGGCAGTGGTCATGGCCACAGTCCGCGCATCCGCCTGATGGTGCGCCAGGTCTGTGAGATCGAGTTCATCGTCACCGACAGCGAAGCCGAGGCGCTGGCGCTGGAGTCGAACCTGATCAAGCAGAATCAGCCCCACTTCAATGTGTTGCTGAAGGATGACAAGAAATATCCCTATCTCTGTATCACATGGAGTGAGGCCTATCCGCGCATCTTCATCACCCGCCGCCGGCGCTTCCGCTCTCCCCTCGATCGCTTCTACGGTCCGTATGTGGACGTTGGACTCTTGCGGCGTACCTTGTCGCTGGTGAAGCGGGTGTTCCCGCTGCGGCAGCGGCCCCAGCCCCTCTACCGCGACCGCACCTGCCTCAACTACGACATCGGCCGCTGCCCCGGCGTCTGCCAGCAGAAGATCAGCTCCGACGATTACCACCACACGCTGCGGCAGGTGGCGATGGTATTCCAGGGCCGCAATGAGGAGCTGATCGCGTTGCTGCGCGATCAGATGGAGCGCTATGCCGAACGGCTGGATTTCGAGAGTGCCGCCCGGGTCCGCGACCAGCTGCAGGGGCTTGATGCCCTCACCGCCGATCAGAAGATGAGCGTGGGAGACAGTTCGGTGAGCCGTGATGTGATCGCCTTGGCCAGTGATGGCCGGGTGGCGGCCGTGCAGCTGTTTCAGATGCGGGCCGGCAAGCTTGTGGGCCGTCTGGGCTACACCGCGGATGCCCAGATCGTGCCCGGGCCCGCCATCGGTGCCAGCCCGGGCAACGCCGCCGATCCCGCCAGGCCGGCGGGTCAGGCCAGATCAGCCGATTCCAGCGTTGCCGGCTGCTCGGAGCGGGGGGCTGCCAGCGCGGCAGGCGCTGGTGGGGATGTCCCCGCTGAGCATCGCGCGGAGACCGCTGCTGCAGGGGAGACGGCGGACACGGCGAAGAATGCGGAGACGGCGGACGCGGCGCCTGCGGCAGAGGTGTCTTCGGCAATGGCTGCGGAGCCGGAGCTGGCGGGGATCGGCGCCGCCACCGGCCTGATCCTGCAGCGGGTGATCGAAGAGCACTACAGCCAGGTGGAGGGCATCGAGATCCCGCCGGAACTGCTGCTGCAGGCCCCCCTGCCCCAGCAGGCCCTGATCGAGGCCTGGCTCGGGGAGCTGCGGGGGCGGCGGGTGAAGTTGGTGGTGCCCCAGCGGCAGCAGAAGGCAGAGCTGATCGAGCTGGTGGTCCGCAACGCCGGCTACGAGCTGCAGCGGGCCCAGCGGGCCAGCGAGCAGAATCTGCTCGCCACTGAGGATCTGGCCCAGATCCTGGAGATGGTGCGTCCCCCGCGGCGGATCGAGGGCTACGACATCAGCCACATCCAGGGCAGCGATGCCGTGGCCTCCCAGGTGGTGTTCATCGATGGGCTGCCCGCCAAGCAGCACTACCGCAAATACCGGATCCGCAGCAGCTCGATCCACGCCGGCCACTCCGACGACTTCATGGCGATGGCGGAGGTGATCCGCCGCCGCTTCCGCCGCTGGGCCCAGGCCAAGGCGAGCGGCCTTGATCTGGGGGAGGTGCGACATGCCGCCGGCACCGCCCTGCACACCGGCGGTCTCAACGACTGGCCCGATGTGGTGATGATCGACGGTGGCAAGGGGCAGCTCTCAGCGGTGATGGAGGCCCTGCGCGAACTCGATCTGCACGAGGAGCTGATGGTCTGCTCCCTGGCCAAGCAGCGGGAGGAGGTGTTCCTGCCCGGGGCGAAACAGCCCCTCGACACCGAACCGGAGCAACTGGGCGTGCAGCTGCTGCGTCGCCTGCGCGATGAGGCCCACCGGTTCGCCGTGACCTATCACCGCCAGCAGCGGGGCGAGCGGATGAAGCGCTCCCGCCTCAGCGAGATTCCGGGCCTGGGGCCCAAGCGGGTGCGTGATCTGCTGGCCCACTTCCGCTCGATCGACGCCATCCAGCTGGCCAGCCCTGAGACGATCGCCGCGGCGCCGGGCATGGGGCCTGCCCTGGCCCGGCAGGTCTGGGAGTATTTCCACCCCAGCGACGATGCGCCCGACGCGCTCAACCCCGAACGCAGTACTCCCCTCGCGGCCGATCCGGCGAACGATCCGGCGACCGGTCCTGCCGGCCAGGTCGCCGACGAGACCCACGGCGAAGGCCAGAACGGTGCCTGGGGTGATCACTCCGAGGCGGGGCAGGTGCTGGCCGGCGCCAGTCCTGCGGCCAGCCGGACGGCGATCGGGGCAGACTGAGCCGGCTCCACCGCGGCCGCCGAGTCCCGTGCCTGTCGCCGTCTCCGAACCAACCGTCTGCCGGGTCGCCGGCCACCCCAGCCGTGTGCCGTCAGCGCGGCGCCTCGCCGCGGCCCTGCTGCGGTCTGTGTGCCTGTTAGCACCGTGTCTGGCGGCTCCGGCGATCGCCGCGACGCCCACCGTGGTCGATGTGCCATCCCGCCCCGCCTTCGTGCAGCCGCCGGGCCGCAGCGAGCGGCCGGCCCGGGTGGGAGACACCCTGCGGGAGCGCAGCCTGATCGGCACCCGTACCCCCGGTCGGCTGCAGGTGCGGCTGGCCGATGGCCGCAGCCTGCGGCTCGGCGGCGACGCGGTCCTGCGTCTGCAGGCCGGCGATCTCCAGCTGGAGAAGGGCCGCCTGATCGCCTGGATCGCCCCCGGCATGCCCCGGCGCCAGCCCCTGCGCATCCGGACCCGCAGCGCCACGGCGGCAATCCTCGGCACCACGGTGTTCGTCGAGGTCACCCCCGAGCGCGAACGCATCTTCAGCTGGGAGGGAACCGTCGCGGTCCGCACCGCCGCTGGCGTCGACGCGGTTCTCAATGCCGGCGAGCAGATCCTCTGCGAACGGGGGGTCTGCGGTGCCCCCCATCCGATGCCCGATCAGGAACGGCGCACCCGACGCAGCCGCAGCGACCTGCTCAACGGCTTCAGCGCGCCCATGGAGACCCTGCCCCTGATCGATGCCGCCCTCGGCACGACGGCCGCTCCATGAGGGGCGCGGCGCCTCTGGCGGGGGCGCTGGCCCTGCTGCCGCTGGTGCTGCAGCTCCCACCGCTGGAAGGATGGCTGCCGGAGCGTGCCCTGCAGGCCTCCGACACCCTGCTCCAGGGCCAGCTGGTGCGGCTGCGGGGCCGGCGGCCGGCGCCAGCGGATCCCATCGTCCTGGCGATCGACTCCGATTCGATCGATCTGGGGCGGGTCCTGCCGCCTGAGGAGCGGCAGCGGTTCCCCCTGCGCCGGCGCATGGGTGCCTGGCCCTGGTCCCGGGACCTGCAGGCCGCCCTGGCCGAGCACCTGCTGCGCAGCGGTGCCCGTCAGGTGATCTTCAACGTGGTGCACGCCCAGCCCAGCGCCCTCGGGCCGGACGATGATCGGGCCTTCAGCCGCCGCCTGGCACCGTTCCGGGACCGGGTCGTCCTGGCCGCCGCCCTGGTGGAGCAGGACGGGGGCGACGGCCTCAGCACCCGGACGCTGCTGGGACCGGGCAACACCTTTGCCGGCGGTGGTTTCCGCCGGGTGGGCCTCACCAACCTGCTTCAGAGTCCCCAGGGGGTGGCGGAAGCGATTCCCGGTCGGCGCTGGCTCGAGGTGTCTCTGGGCGAGATCGCGGCCGAGCCTCCACCACCCCTGGCGCTCGCGGCCAGTGGCCTGCCGCTGCCGGCCGGCCCCCTGCTGATCGACCCCCTGCCGCCGGAGTCCAGTCCTCCGATCCTGCCGGCCTGGCAGCTCGAGGACACGCCCGCCGCGCTCTGGCGCGGCCGCAGCGTGCTGATCGGCGTCACCGCCGCTGGGCTCGGGGATCGGCTGGAAAGCCCCTTCGGTGCCCGCAGCGGTGTGGAGCTCCAGGCCCAGGCCCTGGCCACCCTGAACGCCGACAGGGCCCGCCGAACCCTCTCTACCGGGCCCACGGCCCTGCTGCTGGTGCTCTGGGCGGCGGTGGTGGCCCTGGCCCTGGCGCGGGGTCGCTCTTCCCTGACGCTGCTGCTGATCGGCCTGCTCCTGGTGCTGCTCTCCCTGGCGGCCAGTGCCGTGGCCTGGGAGCGGCTGGCGCTGCGGCTGCCCGCCACGGCCCTGGCCCTGGCGCCGATGCTCGCCAGCCTTGGGGTGGCGGCGCCGCGCTGGAGGCGGGAGTCGCGGGAGCGGGCGGTGCTGCATCGGGCCCTGGCCCGCCGGCTGTCGCCGGCGCTGCTGAGCGAACTGCTGCGCCAGCCGGGTCCGGCCGGCGACAGGCTCGGTGGTCGCCGCTGCCGCTGCGTCGTTCTGTTCGCCGATCTGGAGGGATTCACGGGCCTGAGCCACCGGCTGGAGACCGGCGAGCTGTTCAGCCTGCTCAACGCCTGGTTCGCCGCCGTCGGCAGGCCGATCCTCGAAGAGGGCGGCCTGCTCGACAAGTTCATCGGTGATGCCGTCATGGCCGAATTCGGCTTGCCGGCGAGTCGGGGCGAGCGCCAGGAGGCCTTGGCGGCCGCCCGCGCCGCCCTGCGCATGCAGGACGCTCTGGCCGCCTTCAACGCCACCCGGGCGGAAGCCGGCGCCGAGCCGCTGCGGATGGGCATCGCCCTGCATGCCGGTGATGTGATGGCCGGCAACCTCGGCCTGCCGGAGCGGCTGGAGTACACGGCCATCGGCAGCGCTGTGAACCTGGCCAGCCGGCTGGAGGGCCTGACCCGTCGCTTCCCGGATCACCCCGTGCTGATCAGCGGGGAGCTGCTGTCCCTGATCGCTGACCGGGCTGAGGTGGTCAGCCTGGGCCGCCACGCGCTACGGGGCTGGCCGGAGCCGGTGGAGGTGCACGGCCTCCACGGCCTGCGCAGCTGAGGGACGGACGGTTCGACCAAACGCCGGCGATCATCGGGGAGGATGCGGAGCCGACGCCGGTCCCCGACGCCATGGCTTCTCCCCCGTGCTGCCGCCGTGATCGCCGGGCCCCTGGCGTTGGTCTGGGCGTGCTGTTGCCCGCGCTGCTACTGGCGCTCCTGGTTCTCCTGCCCGTTCCGGAAGCCTGGGCGGCCCCCGGGCTGTGCCTGGGACCGGTCTGCGCCGATGCGATTCAGCGCAGCCCCCAGCATCCCTGGCAGCTGCGGCTGCGGGTTGATGATCAGCTGGGCCATCGCGAGCGGATCACGGTCGACTGCCGCGACGTCCGGATCAGCCCGCTGGAGGGTCCGGTGGAGCGGGGCCATGTGGAGGCCCTGATGCGCCGGGCCTGCCGACTGGCGGGGCAGGCCCCCGCCTGAGGCGCACCAGGGCACCTCAGCCCGGCGCACACCGCCCGAGCAGACACGGCTCACCGGCGCGGCCTAGCTTGAACTTGTCTCACCCCCCAGCTGGATGTCGCTGCCGGTCGCTGCCCTGGCCTTTCCCCCCGGTGGCTGGCCCCCCGAGGCCTATCTGTGGTTCAAGACCCTGCACATCGTCGGGGTTGTGGTGTGGTTCGCCGGCCTCTTCTATCTGGTGCGGCTGTTCATCTACCACCGCGAGGCCGAGGAGCTGGAGCCGGCTCTGCGTCAGGCGTTCCAGAACCAGTACGCCCTGATGGAGCGGCGACTGGCCAACATCATCACCACCCCCGGCATGGTGGTGGCCGTGGTCTGCGCCGCCGGGCTGCTGAGCGTGAACCCGGCCTGGTTGAAGGAGGGCTGGATGCACGCCAAGCTCGGTGTGGTGGCGGTGCTGCTGGCCTACCACGCCTTCTGCTACCGGCTGATGGGCCAGCTGGCTGCTGGGAGCTGCCGCTGGAGCCCCAAGCAGCTGCGCGCGCTCAATGAGCTGCCCACCCTGCTGCTGGTGGCGGTGGTGATGCTGGTGGTCTTCAAGGGCCAGTTCCCCACCGGGGCGGCCACCTGGTTCCTGGTGGGCCTGGTGGTGTTCATGGCGGCCTCGATTCAGTTCTATGCCCGCTGGCGGCGGCTGCGGGCCGAACGGCTGGCCAGCGCCGGAGCTGCCGCGGCGGCGGAGGGTGGCGGTGCTGCGGCCTGAGGCCCAGTCCCATCCCCTGGCCTCGGTCCTGGCCGGTGTCGGTCCGCAGAGCTGCCCAGGGCAGCTCAATTTCCACTGCCACACCACGTCCAGCGATGGCAGCCTGACGCCCGAGGCCCTGGCGGAGCAGGCGCTGGCGATCGGCCTGGAGCACCTGGCGGTGACCGATCACCACAGCCTGGGCTCCTACACCCCCGTTCAGCGGCATCTGGAGGCCGCCGCCGCCTCCGGCCGGCCCGTCCCCCGCCTGTGGCGCGGCGTCGAGATCAGCGCCCTGCTCGACGGCTGTCTGGTGCATGTGCTGGCCCTGGGCTTCGCCGCCGAGCATCCGAGCCTGGAGCCGTACCTGCAGGGCCATTCCCAGGTCGGCCCCGCCCTGCGCGCCGATGCCGTGGTGCCGGCGATCCGGGCGGCGGGCGGCCTGGCCCTGCTGGCCCACCCCGGCCGCTACCGCCTGCCCCACGCCCGCCTGATCGCCGCAGCGGCGGAGCTGGGATTCGATGGGGCCGAGGCCTGGTACGACTACGACATGAACGACCGCTGGCAGCCGACGGCGCTGGTGTGTGAGGCCATCGCCACCGATCTGGCCGATCGTGGACTTCTGATGAGTTGCGGCACCGACACCCATGGTCTGGCCCTTCATGGCCGCTAGGGTTTGCTGACAACATCCCTCTCACAAGCGATGGGTCTGTTCGATCGCCTGCTCGGTTCCAATTCATCGTCCGTCAAGGTGTCTGGCCAGACACCAAAGGCCGACGCCAAGAAGGAGGACGCCAGCTTCTTCCTCGACCCCGACGCCTCCAGCAGCTTGGGTGATGTCCAGTTCATGCGGCGCTCCAACACGATCCGCCGCACCTTCCCCGGCAGCGCCGACAGCCCCGGTGACAAGGAGATGGTGGCCGAGGTGGCGTCGATGGAGGCCAAGCTCGAGAAGATGAGCCCCGGCCTGGCCGGCATCAACCCCTCCGAAGACGTGAACGTCGATCTGACCGGTGGTGTGCCCAAGCCGGTGAAGAAGACCTTCGCCCAGCAGATTTCCAAGGCGGTGCTCGATCAGCGCATGAAGGGCAGTGCCATGGCGGTCAACGCCCCCAACCAGGCCGGCCCGGCCCGCAAGGAGCCGAATGCCCCGAGTGGTGACACCCCCAGCGTTTCCGGCCAGGGCGCCAAGCCTGGCGCCATCGATCCCTGGCGCTCGATCGCCAAGGATCTGCGGGGCTGAACCCCTCCCCGGCCCGCCGTCGGAGCCGCCCATCGTCGGCGCCTCCGACGCATCCATGCTCCAGCCACGGCCCGAAGCGACCGCTCGGGTGGTCAGCGCAGCAGCGGCCCTGCAGGCCCCCTGGCGGGGCCTGCAATGGGATGGATAATGCATTCGATGTGATTTCAGGCAGCGGATGACCACCAGCCGACGGCTCGGAGCCACCCTGATGCTTCTGGCCCTGAGCCCGCTGGCCTGGCTGCCCCGCTCCGCCGACGCTCAGAACTTCAGCTCCAAGGTCTGCTCGTTCACGATCCGCGGCAATGCGGTGGCTTCCCGCCAGTGCCGGGTCGGCCGCACCCAGAGCCGGGTGTTCACCATCAACTACCTGGCCGACATCCCACCTGGCGAGGTCCGCGAGCAGACCGTGACCGCTGGCCAGGGCGGCTGGGCCCAGGGAAGTCGCCCCGATTGCCTCACCTACACCCCCACGGGCTACACGATCTGCGACGCCGGCGATCCGCGCTAGGGCCCTGCGAGCCCTTCACGCAGGACAGGGGATCGATACCGCCGCCGGCCCAATGCCGCCCCCGGCACGCACCACGTGGCAGGAACACACTGCCGCCACATCTCCGTTGCGGCATCTGGCGTCCTCCCCCGTCAGGTGTTCAGAGTGACTCCACCAGCGCCTCGCTGTCCAGCACCAGGGCCCGCAGCCGGTCCAGCTGCTCAGCGCTGGCGCGATCCCACAGGCCCCGGTGGTGGGCCTCCAGCAGCCGTTCGGCCATGTCGCGCAGGGCCCAGGGATTGCTGCGCCGCAGGAACGCCAGAACCTCCGGTTCCGCCAGCCAGCGGTCGCACAGGGCCCCGTAGCTCCAGTCGGGAACTCGGCCCGTGGCGGCGTCGTAGGCGAACAGGTAATCGAGGCTGGCGGCCATCTCGAACCCACCTTTGTAGCCGTGGCTCTGCATCCCCTCGATCCAGCGGGGGTTGAGGAGTCGCGACCGAACGACCTTGTCGAATTCCTTTTCCAGACGGTGGATGCGTGGCCTGGCGCTGCGGGAGTGGTCGGCGAACCAGAGGGCCGGCGCCTCGCCCCGCAGGGTCTCGACGGCGGCGCTCAGTCCCCCCTGGAACTGGTAGTAGTCATCGGAATCGAGCAGGTCATGCTCGCGGTTGTCCTGGTTGTGCAGCACCACCTGCACCGCCTGCAGCCGCCGCTCCAGGCCCCCCCGGTCGGCCTCGGCCCGCAGGCCGCCAGGGGCTTCGGCGTCGCCGTCGTAGCGCCAGCCGCTCCAGGCCAGAAAGGCCTCCCCCAGCTCCTGGCGCCCCTCCCACTGGCCGCCGTCGATCAGGGCCTGCAGGCCAGCGCCGTAGGCCCCCGGTGCCGACCCGAACACCCGCCCCGTCTCCCCCTCAAGCCGGGCCGCCGCCGCCAGAGGGTTGTCCTCCATCGGCTCCTCGGCCGCCGCCACCAGCCGGCAGGCGCGGTTGAACCAACCCACCAGCTGGGGAAAGGCGTCGCGGAACAGGCCGGAGATGCGCAGGGTCACATCCACCCGCGGCCTCCCCAGGACCGCCAGGGGGATCAGCTCCACGTTCACCATGCGCCGGCTGGGGCCATCCCAGACCGGCTGCACCCCCATCAACGCCAGGGCCTGGGCGATGTCCTCGCCGCCGTTGCGCATCGTCGCCGTCCCCCAGACCGACAGGGCCAGGGTGCGCAGGTCCTCCCCCTGCTCCTGCAGATGCAGATCGAGCAACAGGGCGGCGCTGCGGCGGCCCAGGTCCCAGGCCGCCTCGGTGGGCAGGCCGCGCAGATCCACGCTGTAGAAGTTGCGGCCGGTGGGCAGCAGATCGGGCCGGCCCCGGGTCGGGGCGCCCGAGGGGCCGGCCGCGATCCGGCCCCCCGCCAGGCCCGTGAGCAGCGCCGCCCGTTCGGCCTGGCCGCAGGCCAGCAGCGCGGGCAGCAGGCGCCCGCGCAGGCGCTCCAGGGCCGCGCCGGTGGCGTCGCCAGGCAGCGCGCAGGCCGACTCCAGCGGCGGCGAAGCCTCCTCCTGGACGCCCGGGGCCGCATCCACCACCGCCAGCACCAGGCGCAGGGCCTCAGCCTCCAGCCGCGCCACCCCATCGCCCACATGACGCAGCCCTGCCGATGCCGGTTCCGCCGGCAGGGCCAGCAGCCGCTCCCGGTCGCTCGGGGCCAGGGGGGCCTCCTCGGGATCGGCCCAGGGATCGAGATCCAGGCCGAGATCCAGGGCCAGGGCCTGGGTCAGGCCCGGCCCACCCTCCTGGGGCGCCCTGGCGAGGCAGAGCAGCAGCTCGGCAAGCCGCTGCCGCGGCGGCAGGTGGCCGTACACATGCAGACCGAGACGGATCTGCGCCTCCTTGAGCTCGCACAGGTAGCCGTCCGCCGCCGCGATCCGGCCCTCGGGGCCGTCGTCAGCGTTCGCCAGGGCCGCAACGCGCTCGGTGGCCTGCGGTAGCTCCAGCTCCGCCAGCCGCTTCAGCAGCTGCTGGCGCAGCCCCGCCGCCCGCTCCCCGCCCAGTTCGACGGCCTGCCAGTACTCCTCCAGCAGCCCTTCGAGCGCCAGCAGCTCGCCGTGCAGCCCGGCGCGGCCGAGGGGCGGTGTGAGGTGATCGAGGATCACCGCCTGGGCACGGCGCTTGGCCTGGCTGCCTTCGCCGGGGTCGTTGACGATGAACGGATAGAGATGGGGCAGCGGCCCCAGCGCCCACTCCGGGAAGCAGGCGGACGACAGACCCACCCCCTTGCCGGGCAGCCATTCGAGGTTGCCGTGCTTGCCCACGTGGACGACCACATGGGCTCCGAAGCACTGGCGCAGCCACAGATACCGGGCCAGGTAGGCGTGGGTGGGGGGCAGATCGGGACAGTGGTAAGTGCGGGCCGGATCCCGGTCGACACCCCGGTCGGGCTGGATCAGCACCACCACGTTGCCGAAGCGCAGGCCCTGCACCGGAAAGCCCTCGGACTCCAGGTCGGCATCGGCCGCCGGGGGGCCCCACTGGGCCTCGAGGCGCCGGCGACCCTCGGCTGGCAGCTGGCGGTACCAGGTCTCGTAGGTGTCCAACGGCAGATGGGCCAGGGCGGGGCGGTGGCCGCTGGCGGGATCGTTGCTGCGGCCGGCCAGCAGCGCCCGGATCAGGGCATCGCCATCGGTCGGCAGCGGGCCCTCCAGCTGGTAGCCGGCCTCCTGGAGCCAGCCCAGGGCCGCCGCCGTGCTGGCGGGGGTATCGAGACCGACACCGTTGGCCAGCCGGCTGTCGCGGGTGGGGTAATTGGCCAGCACCAGCGCCACCCTCCGCTCGGGCGCCGGAGTGGCCCGCAGGCGGCACCAGGCGGCCGCCAGGGCGGCGATCCAGCCGAGACGCTCCGGATCCCGGCGCTGGCGGCTGAGGCCGGTGGCCAGGGCCTCACTGCTGCTCACCGGCTCGCGGAAGGCCCCGACCCGGGTGGTGATCCGGCCATCGAGCTCCGGCAGGGCGATCTGCAGGCTGAGATCCAGCGGTGCCAGGCCGATGCTGCTCTCGCGCCAGGACGCCTCGGGCCGCGAACTGGTGAGCAGCTGCAGCACCGGAACCCCGAGCCGCTCCCACAGGGGCGCCCCGAGCCCCGCCTCCTCCTGGCGCACCGAGGCGAAGCTGGTGCAGCAGATCACCAGCTGCACCCCCTCCCGCTCGAGCAGATCGCCCACGCCGGATTGCACCGCCGGATCGCGCAGGCTGCTGACCCACAGGGCCCGCGGCGCCAGCCCCTCGGCCCGCAGGGCGGCGCAGGTGGCCTCCACCAGGCCCAGATCGCCGGCCTGGTGGAGGGCCCGGTAGAGGATCAGCCCAACCCGCGCCCCCGGGTCGGCCCGCCAGTCGTGGGGCAGAGGATCCGGACAGGGTTGCGGCTCCGGTGGCTCGGGCGTCCCGCCGGCCAGCAGCTGACGCAGCATTTGGATCAGGGCGCGCAGGTTGGCCTCACCCCCCTCCCGCAGACCGCGGGCCAGGGCCAGGGCCAGATCCGGCTCCACGCTGCCCAGCTCCGCCAGGCTCCGTTCCTCATCGGCCGTTCCGGCCAGCACCAGCAGCTGACGGCCGCTGCTCTGCCGTTGCCAGGCCTGCAGCTGCTCAAGGCCGTAGCTCCAGTGGCCGCGTCCGCCCAGCAGGCGTACCACCACCACCCGGGCGGCGGCCAGGGTGCCGGACACGTAGTGGTCGATCACGGCCGGATGGGCCAGGGCAGCCAGGTGCAGCCCCCGCAGCGCCTGCCCCAGAAGCGAGGGTTCGCGGGACAGCAGGGCATCCAGCGCCGCCAGATCGGTGGCGGCACTGCTGAGGAACACCACCGGTGCCGGCGGTTGCTCCACGAACGTCAGACCCTCGTCTCCGGCCTCGCCGGGGGTGGCCGCCAGCCTGTGCATCGCCCCATCCTGCAACCTGCGGTGAGAAGATCGGGCGATCGTCCCCGATCCGCATGCACCAGTTCCTTCCCTACGCCTGGTTCGGTGGCAGGTGCGTGCCGTTCGCCGAGGCGACCCTGTCGGTGGCGACCCACGCCCTGCATTACGGCACCGGGGCCTTCGGCGGCATGCGTGGCCTGCCCAACCCGGCGGACCCGGGTGAGATCCTGCTGTTCCGGGCCGACCGCCACGCCCGCCGGCTGAGCCAGAGCGCCCGCCTGCTGCTGGCGGATCTGCCGGAGCACACCATCCATACCGCGATCGACGCCTTCATCAAGGCCAACCGGCCGACCACGCCGATCTATCTGCGCCCGTTCGTCTACACCAGCGATCTGGGCATTGCGCCGCGGCTGCACAACATCCAGACCGACTTCCTGATCTACGGCATCGAGATGGGCGACTACCTGTCGCCCGAGGGGGTGAGCTGCCGCATCAGCTCCTGGACCCGCCAGGAGGACCGCTCCCTGCCCCTGCGCGGCAAGATCAGCGGGGCCTACATCACCAGCTCCCTGGCCAAGACGGAGGCCGTCAAGAGCGGCTTCGACGAGGCCCTGCTGCTCAACAGCCGCGGCAAGGTGAGCGAGGCCAGCGGCATGAACCTGTTCATCGTCCGCGACGGCGTGCTGATCACCCCCGGGGTCGACCAGGACATCCTGGAAGGGATCACCCGCGCCAGCATCCTGGAGTTGGCCCGTGCCATGGACATCCCGGTGCTCGAGCGCCCCGTCGACAAGACCGAGCTGTTCGTCGCCGACGAGGTGTTCCTCAGTGGCACCGCGGCCCGGGTGACGCCGGTACGCCGGATCGAGACCACCGAACTGGCGGCGGAGCGGCCGGTGATGGAGCGGTTGCGCGAACGCCTCACCGCGATCACGGAAGGACGTGATCCCGCCTATGACCACTGGGTGACACGGATCCGCATCGACGGCTGATCACGATGGCTGTCTCCGCCCCCCCTCCGTTGCCGACCCGCATCCGGACCGGCTTTCTCGAACGCCTGCACGGACCCGAGCGACCGGTGCTGGTGTTCGATGGCGCCACCGGAACCTCGCTGCAGCAGATGGGACTGACCGCCGAGGACTTCGGTGGTGCAGCCCTGGAGGGCTGCAACGAGAACCTGGTGTTCACCCGACCGGACGCGGTGCAGGCGGTGCATCGCCAGTTCCTGGAGGTGGGCTGCGACGTGATCGAGACCGACACCTTCGGTGCCGCGTCGATCGTGCTGGCGGAATACGACCTGCAGGATCAGGCCTTCGCGATCAACAAGCGCGCCGCTGAACTGGCCCGGGAGATGGCGGATGCCTATTCCACCCCTGACAAACCACGCTTCGTGGCGGGTTCGATCGGTCCCACCACCAAGCTGCCCACCCTCGGCCATATCGATTTCGACACGATGAAGGCTTCCTTCGCCGAACAGGCGGAGGGGCTGATCGCCGGCGACGTCGATCTGTTCATCATCGAGACCTGCCAGGACGTGCTGCAGATCAAGGCGGCACTGCAGGGCATCGAACAGGCCTTCGCCAGCACCGGCCAGCGGCGGCCGTTGATGGTCAGCGTCACGATGGAGACCACCGGCACGATGCTGGTGGGCAGCGACATCGCCGCGGTGGTGGCGATCCTCGAGCCATTCCCGATCGATGTGCTCGGCCTCAACTGCGCCACAGGGCCGGAGCAGATGAAGGAGCACATCCGCTACCTGAGCGAGCACAGCCCGTTCGTGGTCAGCTGCATTCCCAACGCCGGCCTGCCGGAGAACGTCGGCGGAGTGGCCCACTACCGGCTGACGCCTCTTGAGCTGAAGATGCAACTGCTGCACTTCGTCGAAGACCTGGGCGTGCAGGTGATCGGGGGCTGCTGCGGCACCACGCCCGCCCACATCGAGGCCCTGGCCGAACTGGCGACGGAGCTGCATCCGGCCCAGCGCAGCGTGCGCCGCTCCGATGCCCAGCGCCCAGCCCACGAACCTGGCCGGCAGGATCCGGGAGATCCACGCCCGCGTCTCCAGGTCGAGCCGGCGGCCGCCTCGATCTATGGCATCACCCCGTATCACCAGGACAATTCGTTCCTGATCATCGGCGAACGGCTGAACGCCAGCGGCAGCAAGAAGGTGCGGGATCTCCTCGCTGCCGAGGACTGGGACGGTCTGGTGGCGGTGGCGCGCGGTCAGGTGAAGGAGAACGCCCACGTGCTCGACGTCAACGTCGACTACGTGGGCCGCGATGGCGAGCGCGACATGCACGAGCTGGTGAGCCGGCTGGTGACGAATGTGAACCTGCCGCTGATGCTCGATTCCACCGAGTGGCAGAAGATGGAGGCGGGCCTGAAGGTGGCCGGCGGCAAATGCATCCTGAACTCCACCAACTACGAAGACGGCGACGAGCGCTTCTTCAAGGTTCTGGAGCTGGCCCGGGCCTATGGCGCCGGGGTGGTGGTGGGAACGATCGACGAGGAGGGCATGGCCCGCACGGCCGAGCGCAAGTTCGCCATCGCCCAGCGCGCCTACCGCGACGCTCTCGAATTCGGCATCCCTGCCCGGGAGCTGTTCTACGACCCCCTGGCCCTGCCGATCTCCACTGGTATCGAAGAAGATCGGGAGAACGGACTGGCCACGCTCCAGTCGATCGAGCTGATCCGCCGCAACCTGCCCGGTGTGCACATCGTGCTTGGGGTGAGCAATGTCAGTTTCGGCCTCTCACCGGCGGCACGGATCGTGCTCAATTCGGTGTTTCTGCACGACTGCTGCCAGGCCGGCATGGATGCGGCGATCGTCAGCCCGGCCAAGATCCTGCCGCTGGCCAAGATCAGCGCCGAGCATCAGCAGGTCTGCCGCGATCTGATCCACGATCGCCGTCGCTTCGAGGGCGTCGATCCGGCGACCCGTGCCACCCGGGCAGCGGCCACCGGCGCCGTCTGCACGTACGACCCGCTCACCGAACTCACCCGGCTGTTTGAAGGTGTCAGTGCCCGCGAAGCCCGGGCATCAGGTCCCCAGCTCAGTGATCTTCCGATCGAGGATCGGCTCAGGCAGCACATCATCGACGGCGAACGCATCGGCCTTGAGGACGCTCTGAAGATCGCGCTCGAGCGCTACAAACCGCTGGAGATCATCAACACCTTCCTGCTCGACGGCATGAAGGTGGTCGGTGAACTGTTCGGCTCCGGCCAGATGCAGCTGCCCTTCGTGCTGCAGAGCGCAGAGACGATGAAATCGGCGGTGGCCTTCCTCGAACCGCTGATGGACAAGGTGGAGGGCCAGAGCTCGGCCAAGGCCAAGTTTCTGATCGCAACCGTCAAGGGCGATGTCCACGACATCGGCAAGAACCTCGTCGACATCATCCTCACCAATAACGGCTATGAGGTGATCAATCTGGGCATCAAGCAGCCGGTGGAGGCGATCATCGAAGCCCAGCGCCTGCACCAGGCCGATTGCATCGCCATGAGCGGCCTGCTGGTGAAATCCACCGCCTTCATGAAGGACAACCTGGCCGCCTTCAACGAGGCCGGCATCGATGTGCCGGTGATTCTCGGCGGCGCGGCGCTCACTCCCCGCTTCGTCAACAAGGACTGCCGCTCGGTCTACCGGGGCCAGGTGATCTATGGCCGTGATGCCTTCGCCGATCTCCGCTTCATGGACGCCTACGTCACCGCCCGCGACGCCGGTGCGTGGGACAACCGGGGCGGATTCCTCGCCGGCGCCCCCGAGGGTCTGGGGCTGGAGACGGCGGCAGAGAGCGAGACCGGTTCCGATCCCGCCCCGGCGGCGGGCCAGGCGGATGCGAGTGCCGCCCCCGCTGCCGCTGATGGCGGAGAGCCCGCTGCGCCGGCCAGCGCCGATGACCAGCGTTCGGAAGCCGTCCCCGCCGAGCCAGCGCTGACACCGCCCTTCTGGGGCAGCCAGGTCCTTACCGAGGCGGACATCCCCCTAGAGGAGGTGTTCGCCTACCTCGATCGCAACGCCCTGTTCGCCGGCCAGTGGCAGCTGCGCAAGGCCCAGGGCCAGTCGCGCGAGGCCTACGAGGTGATGCTGGCCGAAAAGGCCGAGCCCGTACTGCAGCACTGGATCGGCCGCTGCCTCGAGGAGCAGCTGCTCACTCCGCGGGTGGCCTACGGCTATTTCCCCTGCGGCCGCCAGGGCAATGCCGTGGTGGTGTTTGATCCGGCCGGTCTCGAGCCGGGCGCAGCCCCCGGGGGCGCCAGCAGCGAACTGGGCCGCTTCGCCCTGCCGCGCCAGCGCTCCGGCAACCGCTACTGCATCGCCGACTTCTATCGCGATCTGGCACCGGGTGCGGACGGGGTCCTCCTGCCGAGTGACGTTCTGCCGATGCAGGCCGTGACGATGGGCCAGCGCGCCACGGCCTTCGCCCAGCAGCTGTTCCAGGGGGATCAATACAGTGATTATCTGTATTTCCACGGCCTTGGTGTGCAGATGGCCGAGGCGCTGGCGGAGTGGGTGCATGCCCGCATCCGCCGCGATCTGGGCCATGCCGATCCCCAGGGCATGCCCCTGCGCGACGTGCTGGCCCAGCGCTACCGCGGCAGCCGCTACTCCTTCGGCTACCCCGCCTGCCCCAACGTCGCCGACTCACGCCAGCAGCTCACCTGGCTGGGTGCTGAGCGCATCGGCCTGACGATGGACGAGAGCGATCAGCTTGAGCCCGAACAGAGCACCACGGCCCTGGTGGCCCTGCACAGCCAGGCGCGCTACTTCAGCGCCTGAGGCCCCGGCCGGCCTTCTTCCCGGTCATCACTCTGGAGATCGATTCATCCGGATCAGGCTGGCTCCCGGGCGTATCCGCACAACAGCGCTGGGAGGCGCTCACCTCCCGGTCCCCTCACCGGTGCCCACTCACCGGAGCCCCGGTGCCGGTGCGCCCCAACCAGGGGCGCTGAACGGTGGTCCCGTCGGTGGGTCCGGCCTTGCGCAGGGGTGCCTCTGAAACCACCTATGGGGCTCCCAGGGAACGGATGAACAGAAACGATTCCTGGTCGTTCACCAATGCTGTGATGACCAGCAGATTGGAATCGCCGTGTGGATCTTTGACGACGAGATGCCTGCCGCCACGACTCTGATAGACGATGCTGCTCTGGCCCAGAATGTCCACCGTTCCATCGGTCCCCATGGTGCTATCGGGGGTTCCCTCCAGGTGGTATGCGCTCCAGTCTCGCAAGATGGCAAGAGAGCCCGGATCAGCGTCAAAGCCCTTCCAGCTCGCCAGGGGAAGTCTGGTGGATGGGTACGAAGCCCTCAGACTCTGCATGCAGGCTTCCTGATACGGCTCCAGCACAAGAGCATCTGTTGTATTTTTCGTAACTGCATAGCCGCTGGGGGCGATGAAAGAAATGCCGATCGTTGAATGTTGCTTCACCAGTGAATGGTTGGCTGTTTTGTCTCTAAAGCAAGCTTCATAAGCCGCCGTTGCCTGGCCAGGCGATGCATGGGCCGCTGCATCGATCTGGATCCCCGCCTGCAGGGCAACCAAGCCGATGATGAGTGGGACGCGCACGCGCACTGTCAAAAGTTTGTTTATAGCATCATCGATCGCCTGTGGCGCCGACTGGAATGTTTCCGCTCCAAGCGATTGCCGGAAACCCTCTCCAGCCCCAACACCACCGGCGTTGTGATGGCAGGCGAGAACCGGTGGGAGGGTCCTGCCGGCACCATGGCCGGCCAGCACATCCCTGCCGTCCGCAGCCGGAGCCGATCGCTGGCAAGCGTTCGCCAGCCACAGCGAAGCGCTCACCCCGTGAGGTCCGCCTTGTCCACGGACGCTCGCGGTCTGGGGCGGACTGCTGCGGCTGCGCTGGCACAAACTCCTAGGCTCGCCGGGCCCACGCCCTTCTCCCCATGGCCATTGCCGGCCCCGGTGGCGTCGATGACGCCATTGCCGCAGGTCTCGACCTGGACGGCACGCCGATCCCCGCCGAGATGCTGAGCCTCTACAACGAGGTGATGGAGCTCGAGAGTCAACGCGCCCGCAGCGGGGTCAAGAAGTCCATGCGCAACCGCATCGTCAAGACCGGCTCGAAGCACTTCGATCAGGCCACCCTGGATCGCCGCCTCCAGGAGGCGGGCTGGGAGGGACTCAAGGCCAAGGAGATCGCCTTCTTCTACAGCTGATCCAAGGCGACCCAGGCCCAGATCAGACGAACTGAGGGGCCGCCGCCGCCAAGGGTCAGCCAGAGCGGCTGGCCCTCAGCCTGGACGCCGGGAGGCGATGACCTCTCCTCAGCTGCACATCTCTTCGAGGGTCTCGATCACTTCCTGCTGAAACTCCTCGAGATCGTCGGAGTCACTCAGGTCGATCCCCTCGCCGGCGGCGTTCTGGGACAGCTCCTGAAAGTGGAAGGCACCCTCCCCATGGGCCAGGAACTCCATGGCGGAGGGTTCACCGCTCTCCTTGTAGGCGTCGCAGAGGGCCAGGAAGGCCGCATCCTCGGTGAAATCCCAGCTCATGAACGGGTGTCGTCGGGAACGAAAGGGGTCAGATGTTCTGACGTCTAACGCCTCCCCCCCGGATTCCGTCAACCTCCTGGACGCACTTTGTGCCGGTTCAGGGTCAGACTCCCAACCTGCCCACCACCGCCGGATCCGTGTCCACGCCTGCCAACGCCACCGATCCCCCGCGCAACGTGCTCGGGGAACCTCTGCAGGAATGCGGCTGTCAACCGATGACCGGCTGGTTCCGCGACGGCCATTGCCGCACCGATCCGGCCGACCTCGGTCGTCACACCGTCTGCTGTGTGGTCAACGAGGCCTTCCTCTCGTACACCCGGGCCCAGGGCAACGACCTCAGCACCCCGGCCCCGGCCTGGGGCTTTCCCGGTCTCAGGCCTGGTGACCACTGGTGTGTGTGCGCCACCCGCTGGCTGGAGGCCTACGAGGACGGCATGGCCCCGCCGGTGCGGCTTGAGGCCTGCGAGCATTCCAGCCTGGCCGTGATTCCACTGGAGATCCTGCGTGCCCACAGCGCCTGAGACAGGCGGCAGCCAACCAAGCCCACTCACCAGGGAATCGGCTGGCCATCCCAGGCCAGGAAGGCGCCGCTGTCCTCGGGGCTGCGCCGCTCGAGCCGATTGAGCAGACAGGCGGCACTGGCCTCCGGCGTGAGCACTCCGGCCGGGGCGACCCCACCGCGGAAGGGAGCCGACAGGTCCGTGGCCACGGTGCCCGGGTGCCAGAGGGTGAGGCAGGTCTGGGGGCGAGTGCGGCGCCACTCCAGAGCCACCGTGCGCAGCAGCTGGTTCTGGGCGGCCTTGGCCGCCCGGTAGGCGTACCAGCCCCCCAGGCGGTTGTCGCCGATGCTGCCCACCCGCGCCGAGAAACTCACCACATGGGAGGGAGCGTCGCGGGGGATCGCCGCCTCGAGGGCCTGCAGCAACAGCAGCGGCCCCCACGCGTTGACCGCGAAGCTGCGCTCCAGGGAGGCCCGGCGCACCCGGGCCAGCCGCTTCTCGGGCTCGAGCCCTTCCCCGTGCAGCACTCCGGCGGTGCAGATCAGCAGCCGCAGCGGCGTCAGCGCGGCAGCCCGCTCCGCCAGGGCTGCCAGGTCGCGGTCGTCACTCAGATCCAGACGCAGCTGGCGCGGCCCGTCGCCAGGGATCCGAGCGGCCGACCACAGCTGCAGGCCCGGCGCCCGGGCGGGCAGCTGCTGCAGCAGCGCCCGGCCGATGCCGCCCGCTCCCACCACCAGGGCATGGCCCTGCCAACCGGCCCAGGACGACGCGTGGGGATCGGTCATGGCGATCAGGGATGGCGCATGATGGCCACCATGACATTGCGCATCGGCGTTCTCGGGAAGGGCGCCTGGGGCGGCACCCTCGCTGCGCTCTGGCAGGGGTGCGGTCACCGGGTGACGGTCTGGTCGCGGCGCGACGGCGGTTCTCCTCTGCCTCTGCTCAGCGATACCGACCTGGTGGTGGCCGCGGTCTCGATGGCGGGCGTGGAGGCCCTGGCAGACAGCCTGGCCCCGCACTGGCCCGTTCAGCTTCCCCTGCTGAGCTGCAGCAAGGGCATCGATCCCGAGGCTCTCTGCACCGCCAGCCAGCTGTGGCAGAGCCAGCTTGGGAACGTGCCGATCGCGGTGCTGAGCGGGCCCAACCTGGCCGAGGAGCTGGCCCGCGGACTGCCCGCCGCCAGCGTGGTCGCCAGCGCCGACGCCACCCTGGCCTCGCGCCTGCAGACCGGCCTGCGCGCGCCGAATCTGCGCCTGTACACCAACTGTGATCCAATCGGCACGGAGGCCGCGGGCGCCCTCAAGAACGTGATGGCGGTGGCGGCCGGCATCAGTGACGGGCTGGGCCTGGGAGCCAACGCCAAGGCCTCCCTGCTCTGTCGGGGACTGGCCGAGATGGGCACGGTGCTGGAGGCCCTCGGGGGCCAGCGCAGCACTCTGTACGGCCTGGCGGGGCTCGGCGACCTGCTGGCCACCGCCAACAGCGCCCTGAGTCGCAATTACCGCTTCGGAGCCCTTCTGGCCGAAGGGCGTGATGAAACCCAGGCTCTGGCCACCATCCAGGCGACCGTCGAGGGGCCACGCACCGCCCGGGCCGCCCTGGCGCTGGCGGCACTGCAGGGGTGGCACCTGCCGATCTGTGAGCAGGTGGTGGCGCTGCTGGAGGGTCGGATCGACGCGCCGCAGGCCGTGCGGGCCCTGATGGAGCGCGATCCGCGCCCGGAGAGCCGGCCATGAGTGCCAGCGCCTCCGGCTCGTCGGCCCTGCCCGCCCTGCTGATCGAGGCGTTCGCCGATGCTCCCTGCCGCGGCAACGGCGCCGCGGTGGTGCGCCTCAGCCAGGCGGCGGATGCCGAGTGGATGGGGCGGATCGCCCGCAGCCTGCGCCAGTCGGAAACCGCCTTCGTGCTGCCGTGGGGCCAGGACTGGCTGCTGCGCTGGTTCACCCCGACCTGTGAGGTCGATCTCTGCGGCCACGCTACCCTTGCCGCCCTGTTGGCACTGGGGCATTGGGAGGCCGTGGCGGCCGGTGACACCGTCCGGTTTCACACCCGCAGCGGCGCCCTGCCGGTGCAGCTGGCGGTCGGACAGCCGCCCCGGGGAGCGATCACGCTTCCCAGCTCCGGGCTTCAACCGGCCCCGGCTCCGGAGGCCCTGCAGCGGCTGCTCCGCGGCAGGCTCGGCGGCGAGGCCGAGGCCTTCTGGCGTTCGCCCCTGGGCTATGCGGTGGCCCTGCTGGCGCAGGGCGCCCCGCTGGCGGGCCCCCTGGCCCTGGCCCCGCTGCTGGATGGTCAGCTGCGCCAGGGCCTGGTGCTGATGCAGGCACTGGCGGATCCGTCCGTTGCTGCCGCTGTGCCCATTTCGCCGGGTGCCGCTGCAGTCGCTGCCCCAGAAGCGCCCCGGCTGGCGGGCGAGAGGCCCGATTACCAGCTGCGCTTCTTCGCCCCTGGCCTGGGGATCGACGAGGACCCGGTGACGGGATCGGCCCATGCCCTGGTGGCTCCCTGGTGGATGGAGCGGCTGGGGCGCTCCCGGGTGGTGGGATGGCAATGCTCTGACCGTCCTGGGGGGATGGTGTGCGAGGCGGCTTCATCAGGCATGATCCGCCTGATCGGTACGGGTCACCTGCTTTGGGACGGTTCACTGCATTCAGCACCGCCGCCCTCCGCGCTCGCCTCCGCCGCGGCATCCGATCCCTCCGCACTGTCCCGGCTGGGCTGGTCGCCGCCACCGACCAACGCCTGAAGCTGGCGGCCCTGGTCGGTGGCCTGCGGCGCCATCCGGTGCTGCTCAGCGCCCCAGTGGCCTTCCTGGCGGTGGGGGCCGGCTTCGGGGCCCAGGGCCTGCTGCAGCCGCCTGCACCCCGCTCCCAGACCGACGTGCTCGGGGCCCTGATCGCCCAGCCCCAGGCCAGCAGGCCGCAGACGGGAACTACGGTCGTCTCCGGTGGGCCGGTCGGCGCAGCGGGCGCCAGCGACATCAGCGGTCTGCGGGCCCAGCGGGCCAGCGGTGATGCCGGAGCGATGGCGGAACCGGGAGCCGGCCCCGAGGTGCAGCTCGAAATCCGGGTGGCGCTGCTCAAGGTCTCCGCCACACCGCGGTTGAGCGCCAGCGGAGCCTGGCAGCTCAGCGATCGGGACGGGCGGGTGCTGCAGACCGGTGCGGCCGGCGAGGCAGCCGATCTGTCCGGGGCCCTCGGCCAGCGGGCCGAGGTCTGGCTCGATGCCGCAGCCGGTTCCCATCTGCTCGCCGATGGACGCCCCTACGCCGGCCGATTCCGGGTCCTGCGGGCCGCTGATGGGGTGCAGGTCGTGAACCATCTCCCCCTCGAGAGCTACATCGCCTCGGTCGTCGGTGGTGAGATGCCCAGCAGCTGGAACATCGAAGCGCTGCGGGCCCAGGCGGTGGCCGCCCGTTCCTACGCGATGGCCCACATGGCCCGTCCAGCTGATCCCCATTGGCATCTGGGCGACACCACCCGCTGGCAGAACTACACCGGACTGGAGAGCGTCAGCGGTCCCACCCAGGAAGCCACCTCCAGCACCGCCGGCGTCATCCTCAGCTATCAAGGGGGAATCGTCGAGAGTCTCTACGCCGCCACCCAGCAGATCGTCGATGAGGCCCACGGGCACCTCGGGGCCAGCATGAGCCAGACGGGCGCCCAGGAGCTCGCCCAGCAGGGCCTCCGCTACAACGAGATCCTCGGCCGTTACTACCGGGGTGCCGCACTGGCCCGCCTCCAGGCCGGTGCGGGCTGAGCAGCTGTGGGAGCGGGCGCGGGGCGTCAGCCGCAGCGCCCTCGCCGGCGGCGCCCTGGTGCCGCTGAGCACCGAAGTGCTCGAGGGCGGGGATGCCATCGCCCCCTTCGTGCTGCGCCGCCTCCTCTCCGCCCCCCCCCGCCATCTGCGCTCCGGAGGGCCCCGGGCCAACCCCTTTCTGCCCTGGGATCTGCCGCTCGAGGTCGACCGCCTCGACAGCGGCCATGTGGTGCTGCTGAACAAGTACCCGGTGCAGGACTGCCATCTGCTGGTGATCAGCGATGGCTGGCAGCCCCAGAGCGGCTGGCTTGCTGCCGCCGACTGGCAGGCGGTGTCTCGGGTGGCGGCCGATACCGGCGGCCTGTGGTTCTTCAACAGCAGTGCGGTGGCGGGGGCCAGCCAGCCCCATCGCCATCTGCAGTTGCTGCCGCGTCGGCGCGGTGAGACCAGCTGCCCGCTGGCGGCCCATTACCAGGCCCAGCTTGCCGGTGAACGGCCGGCCCCACCCTGGCGCCATGCCCTCAGCCGCCGCCGCGATCCGCAGACCGGCAGCGATCTGGAGCCTCTCTACCGCGAGCATGCCCACCGGCTCGGGCTGGGGGAGCCGGAGCGCGATGGCGCCCCCCGGGCCGCCTACAACCTGTTGTTCGATGACGACTGGTTCCTGACCGTGGTGCGGGAGCGGGAGCATGGAGCCGGATTCAGTGTCAACGGTCTCGGCTTCGCCGGCTACCTGCTCTGCACCGGCTCCTCTGACCTCGACTGGATGCGCCGCCACGGCCCCTGGCGCCTGCTGGAGTCGGTGGCGCTGCCGTCCTGAGGGCGGCATCCGGACGGCAGGACTCGCCCTCCGCCGGCGTGAGCCTTCCGCCTCAACGCCATTCCGCAACGCGAACTCCGGCTGCTCTGGCGCGGCATCGCCGCGACGATGGGCCGCCGGTGGCCGCCTGAGGGATCTGGCCTGATTCCGTGTTTTCACGGTTGTCGCTCCCCCGATCGACGGGTCTTGCTGGAGAGAGGCGGGTCAGCCGCCCGGCGTTCCCTGGAACGTCCCCATCCCTCTTTCCATTTCTCTCTCCATCCAGCCATTCTCGATCATGGTCCTCTCCAGCCCAACCACCGCCTCCAGCAGGGCGATCCCCTGCCCCCGCCCGGCGGCCTCCCCCCTGGCCGGCACCGCCGGCCGCCTGCGGCGCCGGCCGAACGCCCGGGCCCTCCAGCGGCGCAACCGCCGTGTCGAGGCCTATCGCGATCTGGTGCGCCCCCTGGCCCTCCACTACGCCCGCTGCAGCAGCGAGTGCGCCGAGGATCTGATCCAGGTGGGCCTGCTGGGGCTGATCCGGGCTGCCGAGCTGTACCAACCCGCCACCACCACCCCCTTTGACGCCTTCGCCAGGCCGCACATCCGCGGAGCGATCCTCCACTATCTGCGCGATCTGGCTCCGCGGGTGCGTCTGCCCCGCCGCCAGGCCGAGCGACTGGAACAGCTGCAGCGTCTTGAGCGCAGCACCGCCGGCGAACCGGCCCGGCTGGCCCGCGAACTCGAGCGGGTGGGTCTGGATGCGGAGCAGTGCAGGCTGCTGGCCCGACACCGGCAGCTGTGCCGGGCCATTCCCCTGAGCCCGGAACGTCTGGCGGAGATCCCGGCCCCGGCTGGCGGCGATCCCGATCCGGAAGGAGCCCGGCCCCGTGCGGAGGCGATGCTGGCGGCCCTGCCGGCCGAGCTGGCCCTGGTGGTGCGCCGCATCGTGCTCGAAGGCCTCAGCTACCGGCGCCTGGCCACGGAGCTGCGGGTGAGCCCGATGACGGTGCAGCGCCGCCTGCAGAAAGGCCTGGAGGCCCTGCGGCGGGCCATCGACAGCGGGGCCGTGGCCCGGGCGGCGAGCGCCTGAAGCCCTCAGGCGTTCGGTTGGCTGCTGTCGCGGTCCATCTGCCCCTCCAGGGTGCTGATGGCCGCCGTGACCGCGGCGAGCTGACGCTCGAGCCCATCGCGCCAGGCGCTCAGCATGTGCAGCTTGCGCTCCTGGTGGCGGCGGCGCCATGCCGCCCCATCCTCGGAGCCGGGGCAGCAGAAAGCGGGAGGAAACATCGGACAGACAGCAATCCGTGGGGTTCTAGCCAGTGGCAGGGGGCCACCGAGGCTGCTGGTTGCCCCCCCGTCCGGTCAGGATGGAGCCAGGATGCGCGGCTGATCCGCTGTGCCGTGATCCGGCCCCTCGCCCCTCGCCCCTCGCTCCTTCATTGCCACAGCTCCGTCCCCCACTCGTGCGCCGCCTCGCCCTGACGCTGACGTTGGCTGTCGTGGTGGCGGATCCGCTGCGGCCGTCCGTCGCCTGGGTGGCCCTGATGGCGGGGCAGCGGGCCCGTCCGCTCGATGGCCTCTTCAACCGCCTGCCGGTCCTCCACTCCAACCAGCCCGAGGAGGTGGAGGGACCCGGCATCCTGATCAACACCGCGCCCGGCGCCGCTCTGGCGGCGGAAACCGGCCAGATGCTTCCCAATGCCGAGTTCAGCTTCGAGGGACCGTTCGGCATGCATCTGCACCACAAGTACTTCCCTCCCTACCGGGCATCGATCGCCCCGGGCCAGCGCCGCACCGAGCTGACCCTGGCGGCGATCCTGATCAACCCCGGCGTGCGGCCGGTTCACATCCAGTTCGATGCCGGTGCCGTGCGCAACAGCTTCGAGGCGCCCTACCTGGCCAACAACCTGATGGGCGTCAAGCCGCTCGGGCCGCGTCCCTGGAATACCGGTCCGGGCGATGCCACCGCGATCCAGATGCTGCGCGGGCGTCTGGACCGAAAGCTGGCCGACGCCATCACGATCCCGCCCCGCAGCCGCCTGGTGCTGTTCCAGACCCAGCTCCCGGCCCTTGGCATTGCCAATGCCCTGCTGCGCGGCCACAGTGACGGTCGCTTCCAGATCGCGGTGGTGGCGGCCAGCAACCCCACATCCGATGCCGACGTGCTGGCGGTGCTCGATGCCGGTCGACTCGCACCGGGGCGGGTCTACCTCAATCGCCTTCAGGACATTCGCAATCGCACCGTCTTCTCCAGGGTGGGAGGCGTGGCCCTCGGCGACAGCTATCAGGCCCGTCTCAGCCATGACCTCTCGGTCCAGGGTCCCCTTCACGTTCCGTTCACCAGCACCAACCGGCAGACTTTCGGCACCGGCGACATCCAGGTGAACAAACTGGCCAGCCGCATGGTGGATTCCGCCCTCGACAACGTCGGGACCTATGGCGTCCGTTTCGACGTCGATCTGGATCTACGGGGCAACGGTCCCCATGAGCTGGTGATGAGCCATCCATCGCCCACGGGAGGGCAGACCTTCACCGCCTTCCGCGGCTCCCTGCAGATCCGTACGCCCGAAGGGCTGCGCGAGGTGCATGTGGGCCTGCGCTCGGGTGAAAGCCTCTCACTGGCCTCCCTGGATCTGGTGCCGGGAGTGGTGGTCCCGGTGCGGGTGAGCATGGTCTATCCCGCGGATGCCACGCCGGGCCATCTGCTGAGCGTGGTGCCCTCCGCCCAGCTGGCCCGCGTCCAGGAGGAGGCCCGGCAGATTGCGCTGGCGCGGCAGCGCACCCGCCCCACCGGCCCGGCCCCGCTGGCGCCACCGGCCCTGGGCGCCCCGGCCCAGACGGCGCCTGCCCCTCAACCGAGCCCTCCCTCACCGGTGGCCAGGCCGACCACCCTCACCCCTCCGCCCGTGCCGGTCTGGCCCGTCACACCGGCCGTGCCCAGGCCCTACCTGGCTCCCGTTGGCTCCCCAGCGTCCCCGGGGCCGCTGCTGCCGCCACCGGAGATCTATCAAGACCGCAACCGCTCGGCGATCGAGGCTCAGCAGCAGCGGATCCGGAGCTGGCAGACGCCATGAGCGACGCCCCCGAGTCCACGTCGGCCCTGGAGCGGCACGACCCTGAACGGCGGCGGCGGCTGAGCGTCGAGCTCTCCAACAACCGGATCGCCCACATCGATTCCCTCAAGAAGGAATGGGGGCTGCGCAATCGCGGCGATGTCCTCGAGCGACTGCTCGACGATCTGTTCGCCCCTGTTGACGGGGACACGGAGGAGGACGATGCCGAGGAGCCTCGGGCCGATGGGGCGGAGGACAGCGGTGAGCTCGATGAGGAGGCGGCGCTGGTGCTGGTGGGGCGCGGTGCCCTCGAGCAGCTGGATGTGGAGTTTGACCGCGGCCCGAAGCTGCCGCATGAGCGCGAGAGCCAGCGCCAGCCCGGCAGCGCCCCCCCGAGCGGCATCGACCTTCCCGGCTTCGTGCGCAGCAAGACCCGTCAGCTGCGCCGCAGCCTGCGCACACCCGCCCCGTCAACGGTGACCATGCCCCCCCCGGTGGCCCCGCTGCCGCGGCTGTCACCGGAGCGGGTGGAGGAGGCGATTGAGGCGGTGCGCCAGCACTGGCTGGGCCTGTATGGGAAGCCTGCCAATGAGACGGTTCTGGAGGCGGCGATGATCTGGCTGGCCCAGGACATCTGGCCCCACTCCGATGCCAGTGAGGGACGCAGCTTCACATGGACGGCCGCCTGCCGTCTCATGGGCGAACTGGTGCCGCAATGGGGCGATGTGCCACCCAGTTTCGAGCGGGTGATCGTGACGGCCGGTGTGCTGGAGGACCCGTTTAGCGGTTCGACGCTGATCGTGCGGATCCCCACCCTGGTACGCCGTTTCGTGCAGCGGTTCCGGCGGCGTCGCCGCGGCACCTCCTTCCAGACCCTGGAGCACACGATGACGCTGCAGGGGGCGTTGAAGCTGCTGCAGCTGCCCACCGACCCAGGCCAGCGCCTGACGCTGGCCCAGATTCGCGAGGCCTATCGCCAGATGGCCCTCAGCCACCATCCGGATTCCGGCGGCTCGGAGGAAGCCATGCGACGGGTGAACGAGGCCTATCAACTGCTCAAGGAGCTCTACCGGCAGAAGGAGCGTCGGGCCTGATCCGTCGCCCCTCCTGGCTCTCATCAGTCTCATCCACGGCCCACTACTAGACTGAAGCCGAGACGCATATGAGACTAGCAAGAGAGCACTTGTCCTTCATGCGGGCAGTCTCCAGCCTCGGCCGTCACCTGACGCCTACCCGCCATGAGTCCTCAGAAGCCTCTCCGCGCTGGCCACCTGCATCCCGAGCCGCTGACGCGCAGTCGACACGTCTCACATTCGTGTGGAGCGAATCCCCCTGGAGTGGCGCGTCGGAGCTGGCTCTCCCTTGAGCGCTCCCATCGGCACGAGCAGCCTCTGGCCAGGCGTTCTCGCTGTCGGGTCAGTTGTGGTTCCATGAGCCCTCAACCTGACAGGGCGGTCGCTGACGGATCTAGCTGATCCCACCTGAGCCGCACGTTGGGTCCGGTAACTGGTCTTGAGTGATACACATCAGACTTCGATAAATCGTCGATTCTGTCTGCGCGCTGCGGAGTCTTTCCCATCCGCTCCAGGTCGGCCTTCAGTCGTGCCCCTGACGCGCTGCTCCGCCTTTGTTTGTTCTCCGCCTCCCTGGCGCCTGTCCCCCTGGTTGTCATTGCGCTGTTCTCGTCCCACTTTGATTTCTGCAGCCTTGTCCGTCGGGTCGACAGTCAGCTTGTCCAACGATGCCGGTGCTCTGTCCAGGACGGAGCCCGAGCGATCCACAAGCCAGTCCCCAAGGCACTGTAGCCACCTGCGTACCTGTGCAAGACACAGGTACGCGAGCTGAAGACCATCCAGGAAGACCATCCAGGACAGCGGTAAAGACTGGCCGGTCACTGATTCGGCTTCGCGGGGCTCGTTCGATCGATGAGACCCTCTCGCCTGCGTCTCGTCTCGACTCGCCTGCAGTCGCCGACCCGCCAAGGGCTGAATCGGGCATCGTCCTGAGGTGCACCAGGCGCCCGACCGCTTGCGCGTTGGAACTGATCAGGATCGCCACACGCCTCCAGGCCTGATTGATCTGCTGCAGCGCCTACCCTTGCTGATCCCAGCATCCCACGTCTCTAACCTGCGTCGCAGATCAGGTCTAGGCGTGAATCCTGCCTGGGACGCACTGGAGAGTGACCCCCCTCCCACCCGTCAGATTCCGTGGGGAATCGTCGCGACGGCGACAGGGTTGGAGCCAGCTTTATACGGCGGCACCACGGCCGGAAGTTTCTCCTGCTGCCACCTGCCTCCGCTACCGACAGAGCTGCCCTCCAGCCATTCCGCATTTACCAGGTGAGTCGCGTATCTAGACCTGATGCTGGACTGGTGTGAGACTTGTGGACTCCTGCCGATCGCCTCAGGCCGCCGACTCGGTACCTCTGTCAACGTGTCGGCGCAGATGCTCGACCGCCTGTTCAGCGTGCCATGCCTGTGGTGGCGCAGGTTGTCTTGCTCGCCCGGACGCCCTCCTGAGCTCGCCCAAACCATTGAATGACAATCCAGCAGTCTCAGCTGTGTCGGCTTAGAAGACCCATCAAGAGACCAGGGTGAGACGCCTGCTCAGTGCGAATGTCTCCAGGGCCGCCCGGGCCGAGTGTCAGGTGGGCCCAACAAAAAACCCCCAGTCGCCGTAGCAACCGGGGGGTGGGGGTGGTGGAATCAGCCGAAGACTCAGGTGGTGGTCTGCATGCCCTGAATCAGAAAGTCGAAGTAGGGAGCGGCCAGGGAGACCTGCTCACCGGAGAGAAGATCAAGGGATGCATCCTTGAGGGTGCGCATCGCCTCCACCATTCCGGGCATCGGAACACCCAGGCTGTTGTACATCTCACGCGCACCGACCAGACCGATCTGCTGGATCATTTCGGTGCTGCCGGCCAGCACGCCGTAGGTCACCAGGCGCAGGTACCAGCTGTAATCGCGCAGGCACTGGGCGCGCTGTTTCTGGCCGAAGGCGTTGCCACCGGGAGCCACATATTCGGGTTTGCGGGTGAACAGCTGCTTGGCTGCCTCATCCACGATCTTCTTCTCGTTGTCGGTGAGCGCCTTAACAACGGAGAGTCGACGCTGACCGCCACTGAGGAAATCCACCATCGAGCGAAGCTCGCCACCGGTGGGATACCGCAGCTGATCATCGGCCTGGAGGATCAGATCGCGAACGACGCTCATTGCAGCGACCAGAGACCCGATCATCTTATCGAGCCCCATCGGGGGACAACGGCACCCCGGCGGGAATGTGTAACGCCCCTTTGCAGAGCCTGTCCAACGCCGTGGGAATAGGGTCCAGAGAGGGTGTGGAGAGCGTCGATGGCAGCCGTGGGCGACCGGGTGGATCTGCGGATCGACGATCTCAGCCACAGCGGCGCGGGGATCGGCCGGCATGAGGGCCTGGTGATCTTCGTGGCCGGTGGCCTGCCGGGTGATCGCCTGCGGGTGCGCCTGAGCCACCGGGCTCGCGGCCACTGGCATGGCGAACTGCTGGCCATCGTTGAACCGGCTCCGACGCGTCGCCGGGCCCCCTGCATCCTGGCCGACCACTGCGGCGGCTGCAGCCTGCAGGCCCTGAGCGATGACGCGGAGGCCGCCTGGAAGCAGCGCAGCGTGGCGGCGACCCTGGAGCGCATTGGTGGTCTCGATCCAGGACTGCTGCGCCCATTTCAGCCCTCCCAGCCGGCGCTGGGCACCCGCAACCGCGCCCTGATCCCCCTGGAGCGCACAGCCGAGGGAGTGCTGCGGGCCGGCTACTACCGGCGGGGCACCCACCGGATCGTGAACATGAATCAGTGTCCGGTTCTCGATCCCCGCATCGACCGGCTGATCCAGCCGATCAAGGACGACCTGGAGGCCAGCGGCTGGCCGGTGGACCGGCATGGCCGCAGTGGTGGCCTGCGCCATCTGGGACTGCGGGTCGGTCACCACAGCGGCGAGGTGCTGATCACCCTGATTGCCGGCCAGGGACCGTTGCCGGGGCTGGAGGATCTGGCCCAGAGCTGGCTGGAGCGCTGGCCCGAGGTGGTGGGGGTGGGCCTGAACCTGCAGCCATTGCCCACCAACCAGCTGCTCGGGCCCACCACCCGCACCCTGGCCGGCCGGGCCTGGTTGCGAGAGACCTTCGCCGGCCTCAGCCTGCGCATCGCGGCCGACACCTTCTTCCAGGTGCACACCGCCCAGGCCGAGCGGGTCGTCCCCTGGCTGCTGGAGGGCCTCGGCCAGCCGCAGGGCCGGCTGGTCGACGCCTACTGCGGCATCGGCACCTACTCCCTACCGCTGGCGGCTGCCGGCTGGCGCGTGCAGGGCATCGAACAGCACCCCGGAGCAGTGGAGCTGGCCCGGCACAACGCGGCCTTCAACAACCTGGCGGACCGGGCCGGTTTCGAATGCCACGACGTGGCCGCTGTGCTGGAGGAGCGCCTGGCCGATGCCAGCGCCCTGGTCCTCGATCCACCCCGCAAGGGCCTGGATCCGGTGGCGCTGGCGGCGATCCTGGCCACCCGACCATCACGGATCGCCTATCTCAGCTGCGACCCGGCGACCCTCGGCCGGGACCTCGCCCGACTTCAGGACAACGGGGAGTACCGGGTCTGCTGGCTGCAGGCCCTCGATTTCTTCCCCAACACCAGCCACGTGGAGACCCTGGCGGTGCTGGAGCGTCCGGCGGCGGACTGATCAGCTGCGCAGCTGGGCCTGGAACTGGCGCTCGAGGGCGGATCGCACCTTCTGGTGGCTGGTCTCCACGGCCTCATCGGTGAGGGTGCGGGCGGGGTCGCGGTAGCGCAACCGGAACGCCTGGCTGCAGAATCCGGGTTCCATCTGGCTGCCCTCGTAGCGATCGACCAGCTCGGCTTGCTCCAGCAGCGGACGGCCCGCCTTGCGGATCGCGTTCAGCAGGCTCGCCGCGCTGACGTCGCTCGGGACCACCAGCGCCAGATCCCGCTCGGAGCAGGGCACGGTGGGGAAGGCCGCGAAGGCCGGTTGCCAGCGGTTGCGGCGGGTGGCTGCGGTCAGCAGGGCGGCCAGATCGAGCTGGAACAGATGGGTGGAGGCGGGCAGATCCAGGGCTTCGCTGCGGGCCGGATGCAGCTGGCCGAACCAGCCGGCCGGCCGGCCCTCCAGCACCAGTTCCGCGGACCGGCCAGGGTGGAGCAGGTCGGGCGGCTGCAGCGGCCGGTCCTCCAGGGGCAGCCGCAGCGGGTCGAGGGCGGCCTGCAGCACGCCCCGGGCCTCGTAGTAGTCGGGATGGCGGGGTTTGCCGCTGCTGGTCCAGCGCTCGCTGCGGCGCTCGCCGCAGATCACCCCCACCAGCAGGGTCCGCTCGATCGGCGCCCCGCCGGCGGCGTCTGCCGCGAACACCCGGCCGATCTCAAAGGCCCAGAAGCCGTCCTGGGACGCCTGCAGATTGCGGCGCGCTGCCTGCAGCAGCTCGCCGTGGAGCTCATCGCGCAGGTGCCCGTAGTCGGCCAGCAGCGGATTGGCGAGGGGAACCCGGCCCTCAGCCCGTTCGACCAGCGAATAGTGGCAGGTCTCCTGCAGACCGGCGGCACACAGGCCCCGGCGCAGGCGCCGCTCGGCCTGCTGCACCGGATCGAGGCCCCCGGGAACCAGGGGATCGGGCAAATGGGCCGCGAATTGGTCGTAGCCGACCAGCCGGGCCACCTCTTCGATCAGATCCACCTCGCGCTGCAGATCCATGGCCCGGGCCGGCGGGATCTCCACCTGCCAGCCCTCGCCGTCCGCGGTGGGGCTCAGGCTGCAGCCCAGGGCCTCGAGGGTCGCCTCGATCCGCCCATCGGCCAGATCCTGTTCCTCGCCGTCCACCACCACCGGGCCGAGCAGATTGTGCAGCCCATCGCGCGACAGCATCAGTGGCTCGCGCTCGCCGCCGGCGCGCCGGTGGCACCACCTCCCCTCGACCCGACCGCCGCACAGCTCCTGCAGCAGGGCCACGGCCCGATCGCTGGCCTCCAGGGTGGCCTCGGCCGGCAGTCCCTTCTCGAAGCGGCTGCTGGCTTCGGTGCGCAGCCCCAGGCTGCGGGCCGAGCGCCGGACGGCCTGGGGCGGGAAGACGGCCGCCTCGAGCCAGATGCTGGTGGTGCCGTCGACCACAGCCTCGTCCTGGCCGCCCATCACGCCCGCCAGGGCGATCGGCCGGTCGCTGTAGGTGACCAGCAGAGTCTCCTCCCCCAGCCCGTGGCTGACGCCGTCAAGGGTGGTGAGGGTCTCGCCGGAGCGGCCCTGGCGCAGGCCGAGGGAGGCCGGCAGGGCGGCCGCCGTGCCTCCGAGGCGGGCGAGGGCCTCGCTGTCGAAGGCGTGCAGGGGCTGGCCGGTTTCCAGCATCACCAGATTGGTGATGTCGACCACGTTGTTGATGGCGCGCACGCCGGCCCGTTCGAGCCGCTGGCGCAGCCAGGGGGGCGAGGGGGCCACCGTCAGTCCGGAGAGGGCGGTGACGCTGAACAGCCCCCCCGCCTCGATCGCGGCGCGGGAGGCCGGATCCACCGCCAGGGGGCTGGCGGCCGCCGCCTCGGGAACGGGGCTGAAGCGGGTGCGGCCGCCGCTGAGAGCGGCCACTTCCCTGGCGATACCGCGCATCGACAGGCCGTCGGGCCGATTGGCCGTGATCGCCAGCTCCAGCACCTGATCATCGAGGCCGAGGCAAGGCCCCACGGGCGTGCCGATGGCGGGCAGGCTCTCCAGCAGATCCTCGAGGATGGCGATCCCCTCGGAGCTCTCGGCCAGGCCCAGCTCCTGCAGCGAGCAGATCATGCCGCTGCTGGCGACACCGCGCAGCTCGGCGGGCTTGATCGTCAGGCCGACGGCGGGGAGGGTGGTGCCGACCAGCGCCACGGGCACATGGATGCCGGCACGGACGTTGGCGGCTCCGCAGACGATCTGCAGGGGCTCGGCCGCCCCCACATCCACCCGGCAGACGCTCAGCTTGCTGGCGTCGGGGTGGGGGTCCCGCTCGAGCACACGGCCCACCACCACGCCGGCGGCCCGGGCCGCGAGATCCTCGATCGCCTCCACCTCGAAGCCGGCGATCGACAGGCGTTCGGCGAGATGCTCAGGGTTCAGGGCCTCCGGCTCCGCCTCCACAAGCTCCTGCAGCCACCGGAGCGAGACCCGCATCGATACAACTCAGAATGACGGGCAATCCTAGGTTTTGGTGGTGCCGCGCGCCCCGCTGGCCGCAGGCGTCAGCAGGGATGCGGCGGCAGAGTGCGTGCAGCCGCCTGGGCTGATCGGGTCGCCCCCGAACGCCACGCCGGCGGCCACGGGGTGGGTGTCGGGCCGACAGGTATGGTGGGCGATTGTCACCTCGCTTCGCTTTCGCGGCGCAACGTCCTTCCATGGCCAAGAACAAGGGCGTCCGGATCGTTGTCACTCTCGAGTGCACCGAATGCCGGTCCAACCCCGCCAAGCGGTCTCCTGGCGTGTCCCGATACACGACCCAGAAGAACCGCCGCAACACCACCGAACGGCTCGAACTGAAGAAGTTCTGCCCCCACTGCAACTCCTCAACGGTGCACAAGGAGATCAAGTGATCGCGTCCGTCGGACGTCATCGCTGATTCCTGCAGACGCAGAACCCTCTCCGTTCCTCCCATCGCTCACCATGGCCAGCTCGTTTTTCAAGAAGCGCCTTTCACCGATCAAACCCGGTGATCCGATCGACTACAAGGATGTCGATCTGCTCAAGAAGTTCATCACCGAACGCGGCAAGATCCTCCCCCGTCGCCTCACCGGACTGACCGCCAAGCAGCAACGCGATCTCACCAACGCCGTCAAGCGTGCCCGGATCGTCGCCCTGCTGCCCTTCGTCAACCCCGAGGGCTGATCCTGAGCGCAGCGACCTACCACCCCGGCGATCTTGTCGGCGTCCTGGACAGTCGCTGCGCCGCGCTCGCCATCGTTGAGGCCGTCCAGGGCAGCAAGCTGCGCCTGAAGGTCGGATTCGATGGCCGGGCGCAGGTTCTCCCCCAGCGCTTCATCACCCTGCTGAGCCCCCTGCCGGGAGGAGTCGATCCTCCGAGCCGGCTGGGGGCTTTGCCGTGGGAGCTCAGTGAAGCGGCGCTGCAGTCCGCCCGTCCGCCGCGGCAGGCCTGGGGCGCCGCCTGGTTGCTGCTGCTGGAGGCCGGTGACCCAGTCGGCTTGGAAGACTTCTGTGAGTTGGTCTGCGGCGGTTCCTCCCCCAGCCAGCGCGCCGCTTGCTGGCTGGAGCTGGCCGGTCCTCAGGCCTGGTTCCGCCTCCGCCAGAACGAGATCAGCGCCCGGCCCCTGGCGGATCTGCGCACCCTGCGCCGCGAGCGACGGCGGCGCGACCTCGAGGTGCAGCGCGAGCGACGCTGGCAGGCCCTGCTGCGGGCCCGCCAACCGGTGCGTGCCCACGAGCTGGAGCCCGAGCAGCGGCAGCGATTGGAGCAGCTGGCGCTCGTGGCGAGCGAGCGGTTGGATGCCAGCGCGCTGGAGCCCGCACTGCGCCAGAGCCTGACGGCCCTGCACCTCGGCGTGGATCGGGGCGATCTGCGCCATCTGCTGGCCGATCTGGGCCAGTGGGACCGCCACCAGCTGCTCTCCCTGCGCGGCACCACCTGGAGCACCGGCTTCCCGCCGGAGCTGCTGGCCGAGGCCGAGCGGCTGGCTCTGGGAGCTAATCAACCCCAGAGCGGCGACGAGCATCGCGACGACCTGACGCACCTGGCCACCGTCACGATCGACGATGACGACACCTGCGACATCGACGACGGCCTGGCCCTCGAGCGCCTGGACAATGGCCGCCAGCGTCTTTGGATCCATGTGGCCGATCCCGGTCGGCTGCTGCGGGTCGGGACTCCGCTCGATCTCGAGGCCCGCCGCCGCGGCAGCAGCCTCTATCTGGCCGGAGGCATCCTGCCGATGGTGCCGGAGGTGCTCTCCAACGGCCCGTTCAGCCTGCGCCAGGGCCAGCGCACCGCGGCCTGGAGCCTCTGGGTCGACCTGGCCGAGGACGGCGCCGTCGCCGAGTCCGGCATCCTCCGCAGTTGGGTCCGCCCCCGCTACCGGCTCAGCTATGGCGATGCCGATGAGCTGATCGACCTGGCCCCGAAGGAGGATCCGGATCTGGCCGATCTGGAGATCCTGCTGCTGCGGCGGCGGCAGTGGCGGCTGCAGCGTGGGGCCCTCCAGATGGATCTGCCGGAAGGGCGGATCCGCTGCCGAGACGGCCAGGCGGTCCTGGACATCTGCGATCCGAGCCCATCCCGCCAGCTGGTGGCCGAAGCGATGATCCTGGCTGGGGCCGTGGTGGCGGACTTCGGCCGCAGTCAGGGTCTGGCTCTCCCCTACCGCAGCCAGCTGCCCGCCAACCTGCCCAGCGCCAGCGAGCTGGAGGTCCTGCCCGAGGGAGCCGTGCGCTTCGCCGCCATCCGCCGCTGCCTGAGCCGCGGTCTGGTGGGCAGCCGTCCCGCCGCCCACTTCAGCCTTGGGTTGCCGGCCTACGTGCAGGCCACCTCACCGATCCGGCGCTACGGCGATCTGGTGGTGCAACGCCAGCTGGCCGCCCAGCTCGAGGGCGGCACGCCGATGGCGGAGCCGGAGCTCGAGGAGCAGTTGCAGACCTTCGACAGCGCCGTTCGCGAGGGCCTGGGCATCAGCCGCGAGGACCAGCGCCATTGGCAGCAGGTCTGGTTCGAGGGGCAGCGTGGTGGCCAGTGGCGAGCCCAGTTCCTGCGCTGGCTGCGCCCCCAGGATCGCCTCGGTCTGGTGCGGGTCGACACCCTGGCGATGGATCTGGCGGCCGAGTGTCCGGCCGGGTCCGAGCCGGGAGAGGCACTGCTGCTGCGCGTCCACCAGGTCGACAGCCTGCGCGATCAGCTCCGGCTGATTTGCGCGCCGAGCTGAGGCCCGCCCACGGCCCCCGCCGCTGGATCAGGCCTGGCGCCGCCTTGGGCCGCTGGCTCGACAGGGGCCAGGTCCGAGCGGGGCGAGCAGGGGCGGTGCTCAGCCGATCAGGCGCGACACCCGCAGCCACGGACCCCAGGGGTTGGCGCAGCCCATCAGGCTCACCGGCCTTGGCCGCTCCTGGGCAGCCAGCCAATCGTGCAGCGCCGGCTCCAGGGTGATGAGCGGCCAGGGCTCCCCGTCCGGAGCGGGCACGCCGCCGAGGCGGAAGCCGCCCTGGCCATCGGGCAGGAGCTCCCCCTGCCAGCGGCGCTCCTGGGCCTCCGGCGGCGCCAGGCGCGGATCGCCCGGTGTCGTCCCGGGCAGCCGGCCATCGGGACCCAGGGCGCTGGGATCGGCCAGCACCGCCCGCTGCCGGGCCGCCCGCTCGGGATGGTGCCAGGGGGTGTCCCACAACGGCACGGGCGAGGCGGGCGCCAGGGGATCGTCGATCAACGCATCCTGCAGCTGCCGCACCGGCAGATCGGCCGGCAGCAGCCCCTGGCGCACGCAGAGGGCCGCCGCCAGGCCGGCGGCCTGGCCGAGGTTGAGAACCAGGGGCTGCAGGCGCGTGGCGCCGTTGGCCATGTGGCTGACGCTGAGGTTCTTGTCGGCAGCGAGCAGGTTCACCACCGTGGAGCTGACCAGGGCGCCGTAGGGGATCGCAAAGGGAGTGCCGCTCCAGCGACCGCCCCAGCGGCAGCTCTTGGGGGCCAGTGGCCAGTCGCCGCCGGGGTAGTGGTGGTCGTTGGCGTAGTTGCCCACGGCAATGGCGCTGGTGCGTCCGTCGGACGTGAGGGGCAGGGGAGCAATCCGCTCGCCGCGGCCGCACGGCAGCAGCTGCTGCTCGAGCACCCGCTCCAGACCCACCAGGCGTCTGCCCTCGCGCCAATAGGGCATCAGCGCCAGCGCCTCGGGGCCCTCGAGATCGCCCGCCGCGGCAGCCGCCGCTCCGGGAAAGGCGGCCGCGGGCTGCAACCTGCCGCCGCTGGCCTGCTCCAGCACCCTGGCGAAGCTCCGGCTGTGCTCCTGCATCTCGGCGGCCAGGGCTGCCTGCGCCAGCGGATCGGAGTTGAAAGCCCGCTCCAGCCCCCCATGCCAGTCGTTGCCCTGGAGCGGCCAGTTGAGCATCACCAGGCCGCCGGGGAGACGGCCATAAGTGAGGGTGCGGGTCAGGCCGAAGCGGTCGGTGGCTCCGCAGAAGGGGGCTGGGAGTTCGGTCGTCGGGGGGTCCAGGCCTGCTGGAGCATCCTCCGCCAGCTGGCCCATCACCACCCAGGTGGGCGACTGCACCGGCTGTTGGCGGAAGAAGGGCTCGCTCGCCAGACGCTGCGCCGATGGCGCCGAGGGCTCAGCGGTCGTATCGCTGGCCTCCCAGCCCAGATCGAAGGGCGCCTCCGCCAGGGGAAACAGCTCCCCGCGGTCACTGCCGTCGATCACCAGCTGCGGCTGCAGGCGCCAGGGGACTCCGCTGCGTTCCACCCGCACCGCCGTGATGCGGTCGCCCTGGCGCTCGAGCGCCACCAGCCGGCACAGCGGCCACCACTGCAGCCTGGTCTCGGCGCCGACCCAGCGCCGCAGGATCGCTTCAGCGGTGGCGGGCCTGTAGCCGAAGCAGCTCACCCAGTTCTGATCCAGACCGCTGGGTTCCGCGGCCGCCAGGGCCCGCAGCAGCGCCCCCCAGAAACCGCTCTGCCATGGGGTCAGTTCGTTGCCATCCGGGGCGCAGACGCCGGCGGCGCTGACCATGCCCCCCAGCCAGGGCCCGGGGCTGAGCAGCAGGGTGTGGGCACCGGAGCGGGCGGCCTGCAGCGCGGCGGCCACACCGCCGCTGCCGCCGCCCCACACCAGCACTTCGGGAGTGGCTTGATCGGGCTGCTGGAGCATCGGCGGAGCTGCGTCGGCTCCAGGATCGCCCCTGACAGGCCCGGAGCCTCAACCGCCAGCGTCCGCTCCGGTCTGGCCGCTCTCCTCGAGGAAGGCCAGCACCGCCTCGGAGCCATCTCCATCGCCATGGCCAGATGGTGCAGGGCCGCCAGCCACAGCCGCCACCGCAGCAGCGGGCGGGCGTCGGGCACGGCTCCTGCAGCCACGCCCTGCGGAGTTGTGCGGCCGGCTGGGCCGGCGTCGCTCGTCCGGGGGGCAGGGATGGCTCGAACGCACGCTGGGATGTCATCCCGGCGGGAGGTCACGGGTAAGATCCGGCCCCGGGGCGGGGCCGTCAGGCACCCGAAAGAGCCCTTGACCCCTGCCCCGATCGAGAGCCTTGACCACCACGCTCACGACTCCGCTCTATTACGTCAACGACCGGCCGCATCTCGGCAGCACCTACACCACTCTCGCCTGCGACGCCATCGCTCGCCACCGGCGCCTGCGCGGCGAATCGGTGGTCTTCATCACCGGCTGCGACGAGCACGGGCTGAAGATCCAGCGCACCGCCGAGGCGGCCGGCCTCACCCCCCAGGCCCATTGCGACCGCGTCAGCGCCCAGTACCGCGATCTGTGGCAGCGCTGGCAGATCGGCCATGACCGCTTCATCCGCACCACCGATCCGCGGCACCACGCCCTGGTGGCCCAGTTCTTCGCCCGGGTGGAGGCCTCCGGCGATGTGGTCGAGGGGCGGCAGCAGGGCTGGTACTGCGTTGCCTGCGAGGAGTTCAAGGACGACCCCCACGAAGCGGACGATCCCGAATGCGCCATCCACCGCCGTCCGCTGGAGTGGCGCGACGAGGTGAACCTGTTCTTCCGTCTCTCCCGCTACCAGAACGCGATCGAGGAGCTGGTCGCGCGCCCCGGTTTCATCGCCCCGGCCTCCCGGCGACGGGAAGTGGAGAACTTCGTGGCGGGCGGCCTTCGCGACTTCTCGATCTCGCGCGTGGATCTTCCCTGGGGCATCCCGGTGCCCGGCCACGCGGGACACACCTTCTATGTGTGGTTCGACGCCCTGCTGGGCTATCTCTCGGCCCTGCTGGAGCCCGGGGAACCGCCTGAACTGGAGCGGGTGCTGGAGCGGGGTTGGCCCGCCAGCCTGCATGTGATCGGCAAGGACATCCTGCGCTTCCACGCCGTGTTCTGGCCGGCGATGCTGCTCTCGGCCGGACTGCCGCTGCCCGAGCGGGTGTTCGGCCACGGCTTCCTCACCCGCGAGGGCCAGAAAATGGGCAAGTCGCTGGGCAACGTGCTCGATCCCGAGCGACTGCTCGAGATCTGCGGCCGCGACGCCGTGCGCTGGTACCTGCTGCGCGACATCCCCTTCGGCGACGACGGTGATTTCCAGCAGCAGCGCTTCCTCGATCTGGTCAACAACGACCTGGCCAACACGATCGGCAACCTGCTCAACCGAACCTCCTCGATGGCGCGAAAGTGGTTCGTGGCCGCCGTTCCCCCCGCCGGCTCCGCCTCCGATCCCGGCCATCCCCTGGCCCAGGCGGCCGCCGCCGCTGATGCCCGTTACGACGCCGCGATGGAGGAGCCCGATTTCCGCGGCGCCGCCGAGGCCACCCTGCAGCTGGCGATCACGGCCAATGGCTTCCTCAACGATCAGGCTCCCTGGAAGCAGATGAAGACCGAGGGCACGGCTGACGCCGTGGCGGCCGATCTGTATGCGGTCCTGGAGGCCACCCGACGAGTGGCGGTGCTGCTGGCGCCCCTGCTTCCCGATCTGTCGGCCCGCATGCTCGCCCAGCTGGGCCTCGAGCCCCTGGTTTCAGATCCCGGCCACGACGGTGATGGGACGGCCTGGCAGATGGCCCGCAGCTGGGGTGTGCTGCCGGTGGGAGCTCCCCTGCCCACTCCGGAACCGGTGATGCAGCGCCTCGAACTCGACGGACCCCTGTGAGCCCCCTGCCCCGCCGCGGCGCCCCGGCGCTTCTGCTGCCCCTGCTGCTGGCGATGGCCGGTTGTCAGCCGCCCCGGGCCACGGTCGATGATCCGTCGCCCCCGTTCGTCTTCCGCTCCCTCGACCTGCGTCAGCAGGATCGCCTGGGCCGACCGGCCTGGCGGCTGCGCAGCCCCGAAACCCGTTACGACCTTCGCCGGCGGGTGGCCCAGGCCATCCAGCCCCAGGGGGAGATCTTCGAGAACGGCGAGCCCCTCTACCGCCTCTCCGCCACCCGGGGGACGGTGATCAATGACGGTGAGGTGATCCTGCTCGAAGGCGACATCCGCCTGGATCGGCTCGGCACCAGGCCCCTGCAGATCCGGGCGGCGCGGGCCCGCTGGGCCCCGGGCCGCAACCGTCTCGACATCGACCGGAGGCCGGAGGCCTTCGACGGTGAGAACCGGCTGTCCTCGCGCCGCGCCCTCTACCGTTTCGATGAGGGTCGGCTGGAGCTGCGCGGCCAACCCCGGCTGCAGCACTGGGCCCAGCGCTTTGATCCCCGCAAGGCCCTGCCCACGGCCCCCCCCGACACCCTGGTCAGCGTCCAGTCCGCAGACTGGTATCCCGGTACCGGCGTGCTCGAGACCCGCGGCCAGGTGCGGGCCCTGCGCCGCCCAGAGGGACGCGCCGCCGATCGCCCGGCCCAGACCCTGGTCGCCAGTTCCCTGACAGGAAACACCCTGCAGCAGCGTTACACCCTCGGCGCACCCCTCCGCTTTGACGATCCGGTGGAGCGCACCAGCCTGAACACCGGAACGGTGACCCTGGATCTGGCCGCCCGCAGGGCCGCCGCACCATCAGCCTTCCAGGCCCGCCGGGGCAGCCTCGAGGCCAGGGGGGTGGGGCTGCAGGTGGATGGCGCCCGGGAGCAGGCCACGATCAGCGGCGGCTGCTTGCTGCAACGGCCCGGGGAGCGCCTGCAGGCCGATCGTTGCCTCTGGAACTGGCGCACCCAGGCGGTGGAGGCCGATGGCCCCCTGGAGCTGCGCCTGGCCCGCAACGACCAGACCACCCGCGGCAGCCGCCTGCGCGGCCAGCTGGGTGACGACGGTGCGATTGAGGTCACGGCGCCGGGGGGCCGGGTCGTCAGCCGGTTCCGTCCGCGCGCGTCGCGGCAGGCCACTCCTCGCTGAGCCGTCGGCTCCAACCCTCCACCCACTGCAGATCGGAGCGGCTGAAGCAACGGGGCGACCAGCCCCCCAGCAGCAGCAGGCCCCGCTCGCCGAACGGCTGCACCAGCACAGAGGGAAGACCCGACAGCAGCGGTTCGAATTCGCTGCGCCCCGGATAGAGGCGCAGGTCCACCAGGGAGATGGCGCGACCGGTGCGCAGGGCCCGCTCGGCGATCGGCCCGGGCTCATAAGCGGTGTCGGCCAGCAACCCGCGGCGCAGAATCGTGCGACCGTCCCATTGGACCAGCACGACCGCGGCGGGGGTGGCGGTCAGCAGCAGGGTGCTGCCCCAGCCCAGCTCCCGGGTCAGGGCCGATGGCAGCCCCTCGGCGAGTTCCAGACCCTCCCGGCCGCTCAGCTCCGCCCGCTCCGCCGCCACGGGCAGAACCCGATCCCCCAGCAGCCCCAGCAGCATCAGCAGCACCGAGAGGATGCCCGCCAGCACGGCTGCCCGTTCCAGGGGCGGATCGAGACTGGGGGCGGTGGCCTGGTTGATCACCGTCAGCAGCAGACCGGTGATGCCGAGCCCCAGCACGACACGGGCGGGAGCGGGCATGGCCATGGTGGAAGGGCCGCGACAGGCAACGGCATCCAGGATGCCGGAACGGAGGCTGCCGGGGGCACCAGTGGCTGCCGGGGGAAGTGTGCCGGGGGGGCTGGCCGGGGCGGAGCGGTGGATGGCGGGCCCGAGGATGCCGGGGCGGCCTCGGGCTGCTGCAATGGGTCCAGTGATCCGTGCCCGCCATGACCCCCCGAGAGGCCTTCGCCGCCATCGCTCTGGTTGCCGTGGCCTGCGATGGCAGCCTCGATCGCCAGGAAGCCCAGGCCCTGCGTGAGCAGCTGGAGGGGCGCCACCCCTACCGCCAGGCCAGCGAGGAGGAGATGGGCAACCTGTTCGATGCGCTGCTGCAGCGGTTGCGCCGGGAGGGCTGGCAGAGCCTGCTGGCGCAGGCGATCCCCGTGCTCAATGCGCAGCAGCAGGAGACTGCCCTGGCGATGGCGGCCCAGCTCGTGCGCTCGGACCGGGTCCTGCGTCCCGAGGAGGAGGAGCTGCTGAACACGATGGCGGAGCAGCTGATGATCCCCAGGGACCGCTGTCAGCAGATCCTGGACGTGATTGCGATCCTGCACCGCGACAGCCTGGCGGTCTGACGTCAGACTGGGAGCGCTCCGCATCAAGGTCTTGGCCCTTCCGTCGTTGCTTCGGATCGTGCGCGGGATGCTGCTGGCGGCCGTCGTGGGCATGGCCCTGCTGTTGCCGGCGGCGGCGGCCCGCGCCCTGTCCCCCGCCGATCTGCCCGCCACTCCACCCGCTGGGCGGATCCTGGATGGGGCTGCCGTACTCAGCCGAGCCAGCGCTGGCGAGATCGAACGGCAGCTGGAGCACCTGGTCAGCGATCACGTCGACGCCCGCCTGGTCACGGTCAACCGTCTCGACTACGGCCTGACCCTCGAGGCCTTCGGAGCGGGCCTGCTCGAGCGTTGGCGCTCCCCCGAGGCCCTGTCCACCGGTGCCGCCGACCCGCTGCTGCTGCTGCTGATCGATGGCCAGACCCGGGGAACGGCGATCGTCGCCGATCCGGCCCTCAGTGGCCAGTTGTCGCCGGAGCTGCTGCGCAGCACAGCCCGCACCACCATGGCCCTGCCGCTGCGCGAAGGCGACCGCTACCGCCAGGCGACGCTCGATGCCCTCACCCGGCTCGACACGGTGCTGGAAGGGGGCGAGGACCCGGGTGAACCGGAGGTGGCGGAAGCCCCGGTGGTGGTCAGCAACATCCCGAGCCAGGAGGAAACGGCGGCGAGCAACGCCTTCACCTGGGTTGTTGTGCTGCTGGTGGTGGGCACCGTGGTGCCGATGGCCACCTGGTGGATCTTTTCCCGCTGACACCGGCAACCCGCTCCGATGGCTCTCAACAACTGGCTGGGCGCCTTCGGACGTGCCCGCACCCTCGACCTCAGCCACGATCTGGAGCGTGGTTATGAAGCGGCTCTGCTGATCCAGAGCATCGAGTTCGAGCATTACAACGACCGCCCGGTCCGTCCGGAACTGGAACTGCGCCTGCCCCGCGGCATGCAGGCCCAGGTGATGCGCCGCTTCCGGGCTGCCCTGCAGGTGGCGCAGACCTCTCTGGAGCAGATCGAGCCCTACCGCAAGGAGCTGGCTGGTCAGGAGCTGCGTCAGCTGCAGCTGATCGAGACGGTCGTCGGTCGCTACGGACAGAACCGGCCGCCGCTGCCCAGCATCAGCCGTTCCCCCGAGGTCTTGCCCCGCAGCCTGCTGGGCGTTGTCGATCAGGTGCGGCGGCAGCTGGATCCCGAGGCTGAGGCCAGCGTGGTGGCGGGCTTCCGCCGGCGGCGGGATTCGACGCTGGTGTCGTTGCGGATCCTGCTGCTGCTGATCCTGGTACCGATCCTGCTGCAACAGGTCAGCCGGCTGTACCTAATCAGCCCGCTTGTGGACCACTTCTCACCGCACGCGCCGATCCTGGCTTATCCGAAACCCCAGCTCGAGGAGCGGGCAATCCAGAAACTGCGGTCCTACCAGGCGGAGATCGAATTCGATGCTCTGCTGCGCGACCAGGCCCTGCCGACCCGGGAGGAACTGCATGCACGGCTTGCCGAGAAGGCGCAGGAACTCAAGGCCCAGGCCGATGAGGAAAGCACCGAGGCCATCAAGAATGTGCTGAGCGACCTGATCGGCCTGATCGGTTTTTCGCTGGTCTGCCTGATCGGACAGCGGGATCTGCAGGTGTTGCGGGGCTTCATTGATGAATTGGTGTATGGCCTCAGCGACAGTGCCAAGGCTTTCGCCATCATTCTGTTCACAGATATCTTCGTGGGATTTCACAGCCCCGAGGGCTGGACCGTGCTGCTGGAAGGGGTAGCGGAACACCTCGGTCTGCCGGCCCGGGAAAATTTCATCATGCTGTTCATCGCCACCTTCCCGGTGGTGCTGGCCACCATCTTCAAATACTGGATCTTCCGCTATCTGAACCGCGTCTCCCCCTCCTCGGTGGCAACGCTGCGCAGCATGGAAGGTGGTTGAACCGTCCCCGCCGCCGCTGCCCCGGCTGAGCCTGGTGAGCGGTCCGGCCCGCAGCGGCAAGAGCCAGTGGGCAGAACATCTGGCGCATGCCTCCGGCCGGCCCGTGGTGTACGTGGCCACAGGTCCGCGACTCCCCGATGACGCCGCCTGGCAGCGGCGGCTCGAACGCCATCGGCGCCGCAGACCGTCCCACTGGGCCTGTCTGGAGGTGGAGGGAGCCCTGGCTCCCGCCCTCGAGGCGCTCGATCCGGATGGCCTGGCCCTGGTGGATTCGCTCGGTACCTGGGTTGCCGCCCATCTGGAGCTGGAGGACGACGCCTGGCGCGAGGAGGAGCGGAGCCTGATCGCCGCGATTGGCCGCTGCCCAGTGCCGCTGGTGCTTGTCTGCGAGGAGACGGGATGGGGTGTGGTCCCCGCCACCCGCGCCGGCGGCCGCTTCCGCGACCGCCTCGGCCGCCTGCAGGTCCGCGTGACGGCGATCGCCGATCGTTCCTGGCTGGTGCTCCAGGGCCGGGTGGTGGATCTGCTGGCCATCAGCCAGCCCCTGCCGCCTCGCGCCTGAACCGATGCCTCGGGTCGTGCTTTACCAGCCGGAGATTCCGCCGAACACCGGCAACGTGGCGCGCAGCTGCGCCGCCACCGGCACGGAGCTGCATCTGATCGAGCCCCTGGGGTTTGAGATCAGCGACCGGCGGCTGCGACGGGCCGGCCTGGATTACTGGCCCTGGGTCCGGTTGCAGCGCCATCCATCGACCGAGGCCTTCCTGGAGCAGCGCGAACGCCTGGGGGGCCGGCTGTTGGCCCTGAGCAGCCATGCCAGCCGCCGCTACACCGACCACCCCTACCAGGCGGATGACTGGCTGCTGTTCGGGCGTGAGAGCGATGGATTGCCCGAGTCGCTGCTGGCAATCGCCGATGCCTGCCTGACGATTCCGATGCCCTGTTCGCTGGCCTCGGGTCGCGGTGGGGTGCGCAGCCTCAATCTTTCGGTGGCGGTGGGGGTGGTGTTGTTCGAAACCCTTCGTCAGCTGGGCCACCCCAATCCGTAGCCACGGTCACACAACAAACCGTCCAGAGGCCCAGGACAGAGGGCAGGGGACGACTTACGCGATGGCACCCACGGGCTTGCGAGGACGGGGGCCAGCCGCTACTGTCAGCCGGACCTGTGGATGTGCGGCTTCTCCACATGGTTTTGTTCTTTGCCTGTTCTGCATGAAGCCTTGCCACTGGATCCTGTCTGCTCTGTTCATTGCTCCGGTCGCGACCGCTCCCCTGGTCGCCGCCCTCGCCGATGATCAAGCAGGCGCCTCCGGGACGGGCCTTCTCGCTTCCCTTTCCCCCACCTCCGCGCCGGCCTCCGTTGGCGCCGGTAGGGTCCCTACTGGTTTCGATGCCAGCACCACCGGCCGTGGGCCCGGTGAACCGGGGCCACTGCTTGCCTCCGCGTCCGGGGTGTCCGGGGTCGTCCGCTTCGGTGACACCCTGCTCAAGATCGCAGAGCGCTACGGCATCACCCTGGCGGAGCTTCTGCGCCTCAATCCCGGCCTGGATACCGCTCGCCTGGTCGTCGGTTCCCAGGTGCGTCTGGCCCAGTCCAGCCCGGTGCGCACCCGCAGCCTGATCGCCCTCAGCCCCACCGGCAGCGGCGGCCTGAGCTGGCCAGAAACCACCATCCCCGCCGATCCCTCCACGGCCCCCCGCTTCCGCAGCGGCTCCACCACCGGCATGATCTGGCCGGCCAAGGGTGCCTTCACCTCCGGCTACGGCTGGCGCTGGGGGCGGATGCACAAGGGCATCGACATCGCCAACAGCGTCGGCACCCCGATCGTGGCGGTGCAGGATGGTCAGGTGACCTTCGCCGGCTGGCACGACGGCGGCTACGGCTATCTGGTGGAAGTGACCCACCAGGACGGCACACTCACCCGCTACGCCCACAACAGCGCCCTGCTGGTGCGCGAAGGCGACGTGGTGGCCCAGGGCCAGGCGATCAGCCGCATGGGCAGCACCGGCCGCAGCACCGGTCCGCATCTGCACTTCGAGATCCTGCCGCCCGGCCGTGGAGCCGCCAACCCCCTGCAGTTCCTGCCGCCCCGCGCCTGAGCCTGCGGGTCCGAGGAGGGTGATCCTCTACACTCTCTTCACCGCGGCTCGGTAGCTCAGCTGGTTAGAGCGTGGGATTCATAACCCCAAGGTCGGGAGTTCAAGTCTCCCCCGAGCCATTGTGGCGAGCCCTGCTTCGGCGGGGCTTTTTGCTGCAAACGATGGGTCCATCGCTCTGGGCTCATCGCCCCGGGGGCGTTGCCCTCAGCCGTCCGCTCCGCTGCGGGGCTGCCTCCACCAGCGCCAGCCCTCCAGATTGATCAACAGCCCCACCCCCACCATCACGGCCATCAAGGCAATCTGATCGGCCCGTCCATCGGGCACCAGGATGTCGGCGATCAGGTGGGGGATGTTGGTGACCGTGTAGACCACACTGAACCAGAAGTGGCCGCGCCGCCAGCCGCGCCAGGCCGCATCATGGGCCGGATCGCTGGCTGCCCAGGCGATCAGCAGCACCGCCCCGAGGGGCAGCAGGAAATAAATCAGCATGGCGCCAAACAGCCAGGGCAGGGCTGTGGTCGGCACCTGGCCGTGAATCGCAGCGGACTGACCGTGGAACAGGGGCATCAACCCCAGATCGACGTGGAAGAGCATCGCCAGCAGCCACACCATCCAGAGGGTGCGCAGACGCAAAGCGTGATCGATGGCGGTGGTCATCAGCGCGGGCAGCGACCTCCCCATTGTGTGGAGATCCAGCCCTGCAGGGGAGGCATCTTGACGAGGCGCATCTGTGCCGATTAGCAGGGCCGCAGCGATCCGCTCCGCCGGGGTTTTGCCCCATCCTGCGTCCCATTGCTGCGTCCGTCCTTGCTGTCTCCGTTGTTTTTGACGCGCCTGGCTGGACTGCTTCCCCCGCTGTCTTCCGTCCTGAGGGCTCGTCACTGCTTCGGGCGGGCCTGCCTGCCCTCGGCTCTGCTCGTTCTGGGCCTCGCCGGCCCTGTCGATCTGATCGGCCGGGTTCCGGCAGCCACCGCCGCTGAGGCCGGACCGAGTGGGGCAGGCTTCGACGCCGATCTGAGCCGCTTCAGCGATCTGCGGCCCCAGGACTGGGCTTACCAGGCCCTGATGACCCTGCGCGAACGCCACGGCTGCGGCAGCGGCCGGCCCGACGGGCGCTTCGATGGGCAGGTGGCGATCAGCCGCGACGAGGCTGCTGCTCTGCTGGAGAGCTGCCTCAGTCGCGTCGATACCGTCACCGATCAGCTGCAGCGGCTGCTGGCGGAGCTCCAGCCCGAGCTGGCTGCGCTGCGCGGCCGTGTCGATGGCCTGGAGGCGCGGATCGGCAGTCTGGAGGCCTCCACCTTCTCCACCACCACCCGCCTGAGCGGCCTGGCCACCATGGTGGTGGGAGCCAATGGCTTTGGCGGCAACGACGCGGAGCTGCTGCGCTCCTTCCGTTCACTGGAAGCGGGCACCACCATCAATTTCGACCTCCGCCTCGACCTCGACACCAGCTTCAGCGGCAAGGACCTGCTGCATCTGCAACTGCGAGCGGGCAATTTTGCCGCTTCAGGCTTCGGCGACGGAGTGCTGCCCAACGAGCTGGAGGTGGCCTTTGAGCTGGACTGCGGCCTGCCCAGCGACTGTGGGGACGTGCTGGCCGTGGAGCGGCTCTTCTACCAGTTCCCGATCGGCGAGTCCCTCACCCTCACCGCCGGCCCGAAGGTGCGCCAGGACGACATGCTCGGACTGCTGCCGAGCCTCTATCCGGGGGACACGATTCTCGACGTCCTGACCTACGCCGGGGCGCCAGGCACCTACAACTCCAACCTGGGCGCCGGCGCCGGTCTGGTGCTCCGCAGCGGCAATCTCAGCTTCAGCGCCCAGATGATCTCCACCAACGCCGACGCGTCGGTGACCCGCAAGCACGAGGGGTGTCGGCTCGCCAGTGAGACGACACCGGACTGCGGCGGTGGCCTCGCCAATGCCAGCTCTGCCACCACCAGCACCCTGCAGCTCGCCTACGGTGATGACTCCTTTGGCCTGGCGGTGGCCTACACCGCCAGCTCTCGCTTCTGGGGCGATCTCTACGGCGGCGACGCCACCGCCCTGGCGGCAGAGCTGGCCCTGCTCGAGAACACCAGCTCCTGGGCCATCAGCGGCTACTGGCAACCGGCGACGGCGGGCTGGCTGCCCTCAATCAGTGTCGGCTGGGGGATCAACCTCGGCCAGGGCAGCCCCGTGGTGGCCGACTGGGGCGGGGTTCAGAGCCAGTCGTGGTTCGTGGGCCTGCAGTGGGATGACGTGCTGGCCAAAGGCAACAGCATCGGGCTGGCGGTGGGGCAGCCCACCTTCGTGACCCACCTGCCCGGGGCGATCACCCTGGAGGATGGCCGCCGCATCGGCCCTGGGACCGATGACGGTAGCTACGTGTGGGAGTGCTGGCTCCGGTCTCAGATCAGCGATCAGATCAGCGTCACCCCGGCGATCTACTACCTCAGCGCCCCCCTGGGGCAGCTGCAGAAGGGCGAGGGCCGCAGCTTCGACAACCTGGGGGCCTTGATCAAGACCAGCTTCCGCTTCTGAGGGTCCGCACCTGAGTGTGGGCCGGGACTTGCGGGGGTCAGCGCATGTCGATCGCGTTCAGCCGCTCGCGGAAACTCGCCGAGCCAGGGTCCGCTTCGGCGTCGGCGGGGCCGGGATCCCTGCTGGTGGTCGGTTGGGGCAGGGGCGGCAGGGCGGGCTGCGGTGGTGGCGTAGCGGCCGCCAGGGAGGCGGCGGTGGTGACGACCACCGAGGGGGCCGCACGCCGGGAGCGGGCTCCGGCATTGGCGGAGGCCCGCACCTCCAGGGCCCGGATCAGGCTGCGGCTGCGGTTGGCCGCCCCGACGGTTTCACCATCCTTGGGCCGGATCAGGGGGTTGCCCCGCAGTTCGGTGCGGACCTGGTTGAGCAGGCGGAAGTGGCCGGTGGTGCTGTATTTCCTCAGGACGACAGGGTCCCAGCCCATGGGGGAAGTGCTCATGGAAGTTCCACAAGACTATGGCTCCGCCAGAGCGCCAACCGCTTAGCAATCTGTGATAGGTTGGCTCTAACCAACTGGAAGTCGGTACGACTACGGCCAAGCGTCCGTCAAGCGACTTCACGCCCCGGGCCCGTCCGCCAGTCCCCCGATCCGGTTGGTCACACGCACACAGCACGCTCAGCCTCCCCTCCCCCCATGTCCAGGCTCGTTGGTCTGCAGGCCCCCGATTTCACCGCCACCGCCGTGGTGGATCAGGAATTCAAGGAAGTCACCCTGTCCCAGTACCGCGGCAAATACGTGGTGCTGTTCTTCTATCCCCTCGATTTCACCTTCGTCTGCCCCACTGAAATCACGGCCTTCAGCGATCGCTACGCCGAGTTCACCAGCCGCAACTGCGAAGTGCTTGGCGTTTCGGTGGACAGCCAGTTCAGTCACTTGGCCTGGGTCCAGACCGACCGCAAGAACGGTGGCCTCGGCGACATCGCCTACCCCCTGGTGGCCGACCTCAAGAAGGACATCGCCCGCGCCTATGAGGTGCTCGACGAAGAAGCCGGTATCGCCCTGCGCGGCCTGTTCATCATCGATCCTGATGGTGTGATCATGCAGAGCACGATCAACAACCTGCCCGTGGGTCGCAGCGTCGACGAGACCCTGCGCCTGCTTCAGGCCTTCCAGCACATCCGCAGCAACCCCGACGAGGTCTGCCCCGCCAACTGGCAGCCCGGCGAAAAGACGATGAACCCCGACCCCGTCAAGAGCAAGGAGTTCTTCGCCGCCGTCAACTAACACACGATGGCGTTCCGGCCTGATTGGATGTCACGCCAGGCCAGGATCAACGCCGTCCGGTTTTGCTTGCGGGGCCCTGCGGGGCCCCTTTTTTTGGTCTCTGGATGCATCCGGTGTGCTGGCAGCAAGGGCCTACCGCCGCCCTGAACGCGTTCTGACCGCAGAGGAGCCCCGGCTGAGGAGCGCGTGAGGGATGGGGAGTCCGCGGTGTCCCACCGTGATGACCGGTGAGCCTGCCGGCAAGCTCCTGCCGCCTCAGTCGCTGGGGGAGGCAGCAGCGGCAGAATTGGCGCGTCTGGGCTCGATGCTCAGGCCAGGGCTGTCAGCGCGGCGGACAACAGCCGACGACCGTCGCTGCCGCCGGTGAGCGGATCGCAGGCCCGCTCCGGGTGGGGCATGAGCCCCAGCACGTTGCCGCGCCCATTGCACAGCCCCGCCACATCTCCGACCGAGCCGTTGGGGTTGTGGCGATAGCGCAGAACGACCTGGCCATTGGCTTCGAGCCGGGACAGACCGTCGGCATCGATCTGGTAGCGGCCCTCTCCATGGGCAATCGGCAGGCTGATGCACTCACCGTCGGCATAACCGGCCAACCAGCTGCAGGGCCCCGGCCGCACTTCAAGCTCCGCCGGTTCGCAGAGGAAATGCAGATCGCGGTTGCGGGTGAGAGCGCCCGGCAGCAGGTCCATCTCGGTGAGCACCTGAAAGCCGTTGCAGATGCCCAGCACCGGCCCGCCGCGTTCGGCGAAGGCGCGCACCTCCTCCAGAACCGGCGCGAAGCGGGCGATCGCCCCGCAGCGCAGATAGTCGCCGTAGCTGAAACCGCCCGGCAACACCACGGCCTCCAGGCCGGAGATGTCGCGCTCCTCATGCCAGATGAAGCGCGTGGGCCGATCCAGGCAGCCCTCGAGGGCCCAGCGCACGTCCCGGTCGCAGTTGGAGCCGGGGAAGACGACGATGCCAATGGTCATGGGTGGGTCCTCAGCCGGCCTCGGCGATCTCGAGCGTCCAGTCCTCGATCACCGGATTGGCCAGCAGACGGTCGCTGAGCAGCTGCAGCTGGGCCTCGGCGGTGGCCCTGTCCGGGGCATCAAGGTCCACCTCGATCGCCTTGCCGATGCGCAGCCGCTGAACCCCGTTCACCCCCAGGCGCCCGGCGGCGGCCCGGGTGGCCTCCCCGGCCGGATCCAGAACGGAGGGTCGCAGGGACACCTGCACGCGGGCATGGAAGACGGGCACCGGACGATCTGGCGTTTGTTAAATCTTGGCAGTCCACCCCCCCCGCCCCCATCGGCGCGGCCAGGGTATGGATTCCGCCTCCGGGCAGTGATGGTCCGGACCCTGCTCGCTCTGCTGAACGCACCGGTCGCGGCTGGCCAGACCGCGCTCAAGGGCAGCGGCGGCTGGCCACTCTGTCGGCCCTGTCGCTGGTTAGGTCGGGTGCCGGTCCCCGTTCCGCCGGGCGTGATGCAGTCGCCAGCTCTCGAGCCTTGGCTGTTCCCCGTGAGGCTGTCTCTATCGCAGAGGCTGCCTGAGTCGCTCAAGTCCAGGTCCCTGAAGTCCCAGTCGTGCCAGGGACAGTCGCCCCATGGACAGTCGCGCAAGATCCAGTCATTTCAGCCCCCACCGCTGCCGGTGTCGCGGCAGAACCGATGGCTGGAGTGGGCCTGCGGTGCGCTCCTGCTGCTGGCGACCAGCGGCCTGCCCCTGCTGGCGGAGCCGGTGGGCATCCCGCTCGAATGCCGCTTGAAGACGGGGCCCTGGCGTCCCTGCACGATGCTCGTGGAACAGGTGGGCCTGCACTGGTGGCTGGTCGTCGACGACGTGCGCTACGAGTTCGAGCACGATGGCAAAGGCACCATGCGCCTGCGCGACGGCGGGGGCTGGCGCAGGGTGAACAGCCACTGGGCGGAGGACATGAGCCTCTGCTGGAACGGCCTCTGTGCCCGTGGGGACATCCCCCTCGATTAGCGACCAGGGTTGGCTCAAGGCCTGCTGAGACCGCCTCGGACCGGAGTGCGCCGCTGGCAAGCCAGGCGCGATCCGCGGCGGAGTCCGAGACGTGCGCGGTGATCCCGCCGTGGCGGTTACGGGCAGCGCGGCGCTGAATCGGGCAGCCGTGCGAACCTTGATCCACAGACCCCTGGCCGGCGGCTGCCCCGGCTGTGGGGCACCGGCATGGTTCCTGGTTCGGGGTGCTGACCGGCTGCCGGCGGCTGCCGCCGGGTTCAGGCGCCCAGCCGGATCTGGCGGGCGCCGCTGATCGTCTGGCTGCGCTCCGGATCGCAGCTGAGCAGGATCACCTGCAGCCCCTGATCCGCCGCCGCCGCCAGCATGCGATGCACCCCGCACTGGCGCTCCGGATCGGAATTGGCGAAGGCGTCATCGAACAGCACCGGCAGGCTGCCGTCGTAAGCCTCGGCCAGCACTTCCGCCATCGACACCCGCAACGCGGCGGCGAACTGCTCCCGCGCCCCGGTGCTGAGCTGCTCGAAGGGAAAGGCGGCCTCCTGACCGCGCCGCCACTCCAGCCCCTGGAAGCCGGAGCGGGCGTCGTAGGCCAGCCTCACCTCCGGGGCCTCGGGAAACACCTGGGACAGGTAGCGACCGATGCGGCTGAGCATCGGGGCCGCGTACTGACTGCCCATCGCGTTCTGTTCCTCGTCGAGCAGCTGGCGCAGCAGCGTCAGCATCGCCGCCTCCTTCTCCAGCCGCTCCTGATCCTGCAGGCGGGTTTCCAGTTCCGCCTGTTTCTGTTCGCGTTCGGCGTGCAGGTCGGTGCTGCCATCGCCATAGAGCCGCTCCTCGCCACGGATGCGGGCCTCCCGGGCGTTCTGTTCCTGGGATTCCAGGGCGGCGATCCGCTGGGCCAGGCTCTGGTCTTCGGCCTTCAGCCCGGCTGGATCAAGGGCCGCCAGCTCGGTGCGCAGCGCCGTGAGAGCCGCCTGCAGCCGCTCACGGCGCTCCACCAGGACGGTGATCGCGGCATCCAGCGCCGCCTCGGAGCCGTGGCGCTCCAGCAGGGCATCGCGGCGGGTGCGGGCCTCCAACAGCTGGTTCTGCTGCTGTTGCAGCTCTGTCTCCAGCTCCTGGATCGCCTTCCGGAGGGCCTCCAGCTCCTGGCTGGCCTGCTGCTGCTGGGCCTGCAGCGCCTGCAGGGCGGCCTGGGCCTGATCGCGGCGCCTGCGCGCCTCGGCCAGGGCGCGTTCGAGGAGGTCGATCCGGCGCTGCAGCGGCTCAGGGGTGGCCGGGGAGGCGACCGGCGCCGCCGGATCGGCCAGCTCCAGCGCGGTGGGCTCCAGCAGCCCTGGTCCTTCAGCGGGCTGGCTCCCCGTCGTCGGGTCCATGTCGACGGGTTGGGGGCCGTCCGGCGCCAGGGCCTCGCGATCGTCCGGGTGCCCGGGCAGCGCCTCCAGCTCCTGGCCGATCACCGCCAGCCGCTGGCGCAGACGGGTGTCCTCGTCCTTACTGCGCGCCTGCTCCTTGAGCTGTTGCTGCTCCGCCAGCAGGGTGCTGCGGCGCCGTTCCACCTGGGCCGCCATCTCCAGGCTGGGCAGCCGCAGAGCCTCCAGCTCCTGATCCAGTGCCTGCCGCGCCTGCTCCCGTGCGCGCGCCGCCTGGGCGGTGCTGGTGCCGCCCCCGGGCAGCAGGCGCAGCTCCACCTCGTCGCCCACCTGCAGCAGCGCCGGCTGGGAGAGCAGCCGACTGGCGCCGGCCTCCAGGGCTTCGCCGTTGAGGCGCAGCGGCTGGCCGGCGCGGAGCACCTCAATGCCGGCGGACAACGACTCGGCCCGCACCCGGGCCGCCTGCAGCGCGGCCTCCAGGGCCCGCAGCCTCTCCACCCCGGCGGCGTCGATCGCGGGCAACGTGGCCAGTTCGGCCTGGCGCTGGCGGAAGGCGTCGCGCAGGAGCTCTTGCTGCTGCAGCTGGATGCCGATCCGTCCCTGCTCCTGCAGCAGCCGCATCCGGTTCAGGCGCGTCTCGATCGTCCGGGCCTCGCCGGCGGCTTCAGCACTGGCCTGCTGCTGACTCTGCAGCTGGATCTGCAGTTGGGCCAGGGCGGTCTCGAGGGGCGGCTGCCGCCCACGCAGCGCCTGCATCCGGGCCTGGGCCGGAGCCTGGGCTGCCGTCAGCGTCTCCAGCCGCTGGCCCTCCTGCCGCAATTGCAGGCGGTCCTGCTCCAGCCCCGTCAGGTCCTTGAGCACGCCATCAAGCAGCGGCTGCTGGCTGCCGATCTCTGCCTCCAGTTCGGCGCTGCGGGCCAGACGCTGCTGCAGGTGCTGGCGCTGGCGGCGCTGCTGGGGAAGGTCCTGACTGATGGCGGCCAGCCTCTCGATCGCCTGCTGCAGGGCATGTTCCTCCTGGCTCCGGCCGGCGATCCGGGCCTCGATCGCCGCCAGCTCCTGCTCGGCCTGGCTGGTGGCGGCGCGGGCGAGCTGCAGTGGCGAGCCCTTGCGCACCTGGGGGGCTCGGTTGCTGCCACCGGCGGTGAATACGGCGCTCCAACGGGCCTGGATCTCCTCCTGCACCGCCAGATCCAGCTCGGACGTCACCCCCAGATCAGCGCCAGCCTGCAACCGCTCCACCAGCCGGTCGTGGTCGTAGGCCTGGCTGCTGAGGGCCAGCGGATTGCCGCTGGCGGAGCCCTGCCAGACCCAGAGATGACCCCAGCGCTCCTTCAGCTGGTCCGCCGCTGCCCGATTGCGCGCCACGGCGACGGTGCCGATCAGCTCGGCGAGGCGCTCCTCGGCCTCATCCCCCTGAAGGCTGCGGCCAGCCGCGTCACGCAGAACGACACTGCCGCGGTTGGCGGCGAAGCGTTTGCGCAGCTCCCAGTGCTCCCCGGCGGCTTCGAAGGCCAGCTCCACCTCCGGCTCGGAGAGAAACGGCTCAGAGCGCATGCCCTTCTGCAGCTCGCCGCCGGTCCTGACCGGCAGGAACAGGGCCCGATGCAGCGCCTCCGCCAGGGTGCTCTTGCCCGACTGGTTCGGGCCGGCGATGACGGTGAAGCGCGGATCGAACTCCAGCGCCAGATCACGGTGCAGGCGGTAGTCGCGAACGCGGGCGGCGAGCAGACGCATGGTGGCAACGGACAGGGGTGGGGAGGGAAAAACGGGTGGAGGGAGAACCGCTGGAGGGTGAAGGGACGACGGTGGAGCCAGGACCAGGGGCTGGGATGCGCCGGTCAGGGAGCCGTGGCTTGGGGCGGAGCCCGAGGACTGGCCGCAGGCCCAGCGCAGATGCCAGGACTGTCGGTTGCAGGCCTCGAGCTCACCGCTGCGAGCCCTCCCGCAGGGTCGTGGCATCGCCGGGCGCACGCCGCCGGCCGGCCGCATCCTGTCCCTAGCGGTTGACGCAGGCGTGATGCAGCTCGCGTAGGGCCAGCCGCGCCAGGTCGCCCTGGGCGTCATCCAGCGCCGCCAGCTGCTGCAGGCGGAAGGCCACCCGGGCCACCAGCGGATCGCCGGCCCGTTCAGTGAGCTGGCGCAGCTCGTCGGCATTGGGAGCAACGCTGGTGCGGTCGCGGCGCTTGAGCCGCAGCAGGCGGGCCTCCAGCCGCTGCAGCAGCGCCTGCAGGCGCCCGGCGGCGGCGAGGCTGAGGCTGCCATCGAGCTCCAGCAGCAGCAGATCCTGGTTGCTGCGCGGGCCGATGCAGTCCTGCAGGAGCTGCTCCAGACGCTCGAGATCGTCGTCGCTGTTGAAACGGTGGTGCAGCTGGTGCCACTGGATCGCACCGGTCGCCACCGGATTCACCTCGGGGAGTTGCCCCCGGGCGACCTCCACCACCAGCACCTGGCCGGAGCGGTAGTCGGCCCCACGGGGGAAGCGGTCGATCGCGTGGCAGCCGGCGTACCAGGCCCGGGGGCCCACCTGCTTGAGGCCATGCCAGTCGCCCAGAGCCACGTAGTCGATCTCAGCAGCCGGCAGGCCCGCCAGGTCGATGCGGTTGGTGGGCACCGGCGGGTTCTCGTCATCGGTGTCGCTCTCCTCCGCCCCGAACCCCTGGATCGAGCCATGGGCGAGCACGATCCGGGGTTGATCGGCCCAGGGGGACATGTCCAGGGTGCGCAGCCAGGCCGTGGGATCCAGCGGTTCGGCCTTGCGCTGCAGTGGGCAGGGCAGCAGCAGGCCGGCCTCCAGGCCGAGCTGGCACAGATCCAGGGGTTGCCGTTCCAGCAGCACCGTGAGGTTGGGGGCCAGCTGCCGGCATTCCTGCTGGAAATAGGGCTCCTGCCAGAGGCTGCCGGCGCCGCCATGGTCGTGGTTGCCCGGGATCACCAGCACCGGCAGGTCGATGGCGCCGATGGCGCTGCAGGCGGCTGAGAGGTCGGCATGGGTGGGCTGGTGCGTGTCGAACAGATCACCGGCCACCGCCACGAAGGCCGCACCGTGCTGCCGGGCGACCGTGCCGATGCGGCCGATCGCCGCCAGCCGCTCCTGGCGCAGCAGGGCGCGCTTGTCGGGATCGCTGACCCGGGCAAAGGGTTTACCCAACTGCCAGTCGGCGGTGTGCAGGAAGCGCAGAGGGGAGGCGGCCATGGTGCGGACGGAACAGGGTGCGGGGCGGGCGGACGGAACGGGCTGGCGGGAGCGGGCTGGCAGGAGTGGCGAAGCGTTCAGCAACCCTATGGGGCACGGCACGGAACAAGCCCCTGGCTCCTGCGAAGAACGGCGGGTGAAGGGCCGGTGGCGCACCGGGCCAGATCGGTATCGCAGCCCGGGCCTCTTCAACGACAAGCCGGAGGACATCGCCGCTCTGGTGCGGCTGCGAGGTCTGCGAGCCGCCCGCCTGGGCGCGGAAGGTGCGGCCCATCGCGGCTGAGCTCCGCCAGGCAAGGCGCACGCTGATCGACCGCGTCATCCCCTCAACGGACGATTGATCACCCTGGCCAGCTCCTGTGGCTTGCTCCAATCGAGGCTCCCTGGGCATCACGCGGTCCAGGTGAATCGAGGCCTCTCCCTGCTGGGGTGCGCTCGGATCGCTGAAGGCTGGCGTCTCTACACCCAACGCACGATCCGCCAGGACAAGCCAGGCAACCTGCCCCGCTGTCAGCCGTGGATGGCATGGGAGCGGCCGCTGATCCTGCCGAAAAGCCCCCTCGGCGATCAGAGCATGGTCGATCCCTCTCCACACCCTGGCCGCTGCCCTCACACTCCCGGACCCGCGCCTGCTCTCCCGTCAATCCGGCGACACCAGCGCGGAGCGCGCCGAGCTCCGGGACACCACCGGGCTTGCAGTCAACGCCGACACCGGGTTCGACACCTTCAACGCCATCGACGACCTTGGGGCCCTGATCACCGCCTGCGATCTCGTGGTCACGGCGTCCAACACCACCGCCCACCTCGCCGGCGAGCTCGGTCAGCGCAGCCGGCTCCTGATCGAGTCCCGTCTCGTCTGGCGCTGGGGTCGGGATGACGAGGACAGCCTCTGGTCCCCCGCCGTTCGGATCTTTCGCCAGCCCACGCCCGGGGACTGGGCGACGCCTCTGGCGGCGATGCGACAGGATCTGGACCAGCTGCGGCCGGCCGGAGCGGCCAGGGAGTGCCCGAGCGGCGAGGGTCGGTGCCTCCCCAGCCGGAGCCGGGAGGGTGTTGGAGCTGGAGCGCGCTCTCCCCTGGACAGCTGGGTGGTCTGAGGGTGGGCTGCCCACGCCATGGACCCGTTGACCGGCGGGATTCACCGGACGTCGCTAGCCGAGACCAGATCAAACAAGCAGGATGGCAGCCGCTCAGGCCGTGGGCTCGGCCACGGGCCACAGGCCGGCACTGGCCTGGGCGAGGCGATCGGCGTCGCCGGCAGCCACCAACAGCACGAGCTCCAGCGCCGCGCCGCCGCCGTTGGGGGTGCCCTCGTACCAGCAGTCCAACCGCTGGCCGACGGCCTGAATCTGCAGAGCCAGCCGTTTGCCGGGCTCCTGCAGCCGGCCCTTGAGCCGCAGCACGGGTTGCTCCGCCAGCAGCTGGCGCAGGGCCGGCTCCACGGCAGCGCGATCGAGGGGACCCTCGCGCCGGATCAGCACCGAGGCCATGGCGACATGGGTGTGGTCGTGGTGCTCGTGATCGTGGTGGCTGTGTGGATGGTCGTGCTCGTGCTCGTGCTCGTGCTCGTGTCCAATGTGGTGGCTGTGCGGGTGGTCGTGCTCGTGTTCCTTGGCGTGGTCGTGGTCGTCGTGCCCGTGGTCGTCGTGCCCGTGGTCGTGGTGGGCGCCTTCGTGGGAGCCATCGTGCGGATGAGCGCCAGCGCCGGGATCCGGACGCAGGGGGCGGCCGTCATCCATCAGCAGGGCGGGATCGACCGCCCCCCGCTCCATCGGCATCACCGGGGTGCCGGTGCCCAGGGAGCGCTCCAGCCGCTGGCGCACGCCCGCCAGCTCGGCGGCGCTGAGGCGATCGGCCCGGCTGATCAGCACCAGATCCGCCGCTTCGAGCTGCTCCTCGAACAGCTCCTCGATCGCCGTGAGGTGATCGAGGCTGGGGTCGGCACGGCGCTGGGCCTCCACCGCCGCAGCATCGCCCACCACATGGCCGGCGGCCAGGGCTTCGCCATCGACCACCGTGACCACCCCGTGCACACGGGTGGCCCGGCGGATCTCCGGCCAGCCGAAGGCCGCCACCAGCGGTTCCGGCAGGGCCAGACCGCTCGTTTCCACCACGATGCCGTCCAGACTGTCGGCCCGCTCCAGCAGTTTGCGCATCGTCGGCAGGAATTCATCCTGCACCGTGCAGCAGAGGCAGCCGTTGGCGAGTTCCACCAGGCGGCTGTCCCGCTCCTCCTCCGGGCAGAAGCCGCAGGCGGCGATCAGGTCGCCGTCGATGCCCACCTCACCAAACTCATTGACGAGAACCGCCAGGCGCAGGCCGCTGCTCAGCAACAGATGGCGCAGCAATGTGGTCTTGCCGGCGCCGAGAAAACCGGTCACCACCGTGACCGGCAGGCGCCGGTGTCCGGGGCTGTTCATCGATCAGCCCACCAGTCCCGACCAGGCCCAGGCGGCGCCGCAGCCGAGCAGCGCCGAGGCCAGCCCCAGGCGCACGGCCCTGGAGGAGCCGGCCGCCAGGCGTCGCAGCAGGGTCAGGGAGAGCAGCAGCAGGGCGCCCTGGCTGAGCAGCAACCCCAGCAGGTAGGCCGCCAGTGGTCCGGCGCTCCAACCGAGCACGACGCTGCTCAGGACATAACCATGCAGGGTGAAGGCTGGGAGCAGGACCAGGCGGGGCAGGCGCTCGAACAGCACCAGCGCCACGGCCACCAAGGTCAGCGCCACCAGCACGTCGGCGCCGGGCAGGCCGGGCAGCAGCAGACCGGCGGCGCTGCCCAGCAGACCGCAGCTCAGCAGGGCCAGCATCCAGCCGGCGCGCTGACGCAGGCCCACCAGGGAGAGCGCCAGCAGAAACAGCAGATGGTCGGGTCCGAGCACGGGGTGGGCCAGGCCGCTGATCAGACCCACCGCCGGGGTGGGGGCCAGATCCAGCAACTCCATCATGTGGTGGGCCGAAGCCGGCAGAGCCAGCAGCGGCAGGGCCAGGGGCGCCAGGAGCAGAACCGCCGGGCCGCCGGACAGACGGTCGACTCGAAAAGGAAGGGGCATCACGCAGCCGGTCCGCGCCGGTGGGAAAGAGCGAATCCGGCGGGCGTTCTGACTCGGCCCGGAAGGACCTCACAGCTGCGGGACAGCGCCGGACTCGGAGCCTTGACCCCCCACCGGACTTTCCCCGTTACCACCGCGGGCTGAACCCCCGCAGTACCGGATGGCATCAATCTATGCCCCACGCCGCTGGCGCGCCGCTTCAGCGGCAGGCCAGGCTGATGCGGGTCTCGACACCGGTGACCGGGTTACGGCCGGAGGCCCTGGCGCAGAGCGCTTTCTGCTCCGGCAGATCGAGCACGGCATCGCTGAAGTCGGCCCCTTCGATGCGGGCATCGGCGAAGCGGCTCTGCATCAGCATGGCGTTGCGCAGCACCGCTCCCCCCAGATCAGCCCCGTCAAAGCGGGTGGCGAAGGCCACCACGTCCTCCAGATCGGCCTCCTGCAGGTTCGCCTCGCGCAGATCGGCGCTGTTGAACACCGCACCACGCAGGTCGCTGCCGTGCAGATCGAAGCCGCGCATCACCGCCTTGAGGAACTCCTGCTGGCGCAGGTTGCGGCCGTGCATATCGGGCACGAGATCCTGGAGGCTGCGCTGGCCGCGCAACTCCGGGGCGGTGATGGCTGCGGCGGGCGCCACGGGCAGCAGCACAAGCGTCAGCAGCCCCACCAGCAGGCAGCCGGCCAGCCAGCCTCGCAGCGCATCGCCCAGCCGGCGCAGGCGTTGACCCGGAGCGGCTGCTCGCTGGGTCCGGGTCCAGATCCGGGGCCGGGTCGTCATGCACTCGCCGTTACGCTGCGGAAAACGTACTGGCAGCCATGGCCATGTCGCTGCGGGTGGTGGTGCCGCCCCACCCTCTGATCGCCAACTGGCTCACCCTGCTGCGCGATCGCCACACCCCCGATCCCCTGTTCGCCACCGCCATGGCCGAGCTGGGCCGCTGGCTCACCTATGAGGCGGTGCGCGACTGGCTGCCCCAGCAGGCGGTGGATGTGGAAACCCCCCTCTCCCGTACCCAGGGGACGATCGTGGACCCCGATGTGCCCGTGCTCGCGGTGCCGGTCCTGCCGGCTGGTCTTGGCCTGTGGCAGGGCGGTCAGCCGGTGCTCCCCGGCGCCCGGGTTGCGCTGCTGGCGCCGATGGCCGATGGCGCCGGCTGGGCCCTCGACACCCTGCCGGAGGCGATCGGTGAGCGGGTGGGGGTGCTGGTTTACCTGCCGGTTCTGGCCACCGGGGCCACGCTGCTGGCGGTGTTGGAGCGGCTGCGGAGCCTGGGGGTGGATGGCCCTCGCCTGCGGGTGATCACCAGCGTGGCCGCCGCGCCCGGCCTGAAGGCCGTTGGCGAGGCGGTGGGCGATCTGACGATCTACTGCAGCTGCATCGATGCCGAAATCGATGCGGAAGGGCGCCTGCTGCCCGGATTCGGCGATCCAGCACGTCGGTTGCATGGGATCCCCGCGGCGGACTGCCTAGGCTGAGAGTCCACGCCAGTTCCCAGCCCGATGGCTGCCCACCGCGAACCTGCCGCCAGCGGCAGCGCCCTGCTGCTGAGTGCCGTGGCCGGTGCCGCCATCGGAGCCGCAGGGCTGGGCTGGTGGCTGCTACGGGAGGCCGAGACGCGCCGCCGCAGCAACGCTGCGCCCGGACGCCAGCCCCGGGCCGATCTGCCGCAATCCGTTGGCCCTTCCCTGTCCCAAGCGGTGGGTGGCGATCCACGCCTGCAAGATCGCGTGCAGCAGCTCAACCAGGCCATCGATGAGGTGCGGCGCCAGCTTGAGGAGCTCCAGCCCCGTCCCTGAACGGCTCGCGTCCCTGATCGAGTGGCCTCCCTGAGTGGTTGGCGTCCCTGATCGGTGGTCCGTCCGCTCGGTAGGTTTGGCCCTGTCCCGATCCAGCCGGCCATGCTGCGCTCCGCCGCCATCACCCAAGGCATCCAACGCTCGCCCAACCGGGCGATGCTGCGGGCGGTCGGCTTCGGTGACGGCGATTTCAACAAGCCGATCATCGGCATCGCCAACGGCTACAGCACGATCACGCCCTGCAACGTCGGGCTCAACGACCTCACCCGCCGGGCCGAGGCAGCGGCCCTCGCCGCCGGGGCCATGCCCCAGACCTTCGGCACGATCACGGTCTCCGACGGCATCTCGATGGGAACCGAAGGGATGAAATATTCCCTGGTCTCGCGCGAGGTGATCGCCGATTCGATCGAGACCGCCTGCAACGCCCAGAGCATGGACGGGCTGCTGGCGATCGGCGGCTGTGACAAGAACATGCCCGGGGCCATGCTGGCGATGGCCCGCATGAACATCCCCTCGGTGTTCGTCTATGGCGGCACGATCAAGCCCGGCAAGCTCGGCGCCTGCGATCTCACCGTGGTCAGCGCCTTCGAAGCGGTAGGCCAGTTCTCCGGTGGTCGGATCGATGAGCAGGAGCTCACGGCGATCGAGAAGAACGCCTGCCCCGGAGCCGGCAGCTGCGGCGGCATGTTCACCGCCAACACGATGAGCGCTGCCTTCGAGGTGATGGGCCTCAGCCTGCCCTACAGCTCCACGATGGCCGCCGAAGACCACGAGAAGTCGGACAGCGCCGCCCGCTCGGCGGAGGTGCTGGTGCGGGCGATCGAGCAGAACATCCGCCCGCGCGATCTGCTCACCCGCGAGGCCTTCGAGAACGCCATCAGCGTGATCATGGCGGTCGGCGGCTCCACCAACTCGGTTCTGCACCTGCTGGCCATCTCCCGCACCGCCGGCGTTCCCCTGACCATCGATGACTTCGAGGCCATTCGCCAGCGGGTGCCGGTGATCTGCGACCTCAAGCCCAGCGGCCGCTACGTGACCGTGCAGCTGCACCAGGCCGGTGGCATTCCCCAGGTCATGAAGCTGCTGCTCGATGCCGGGCTGCTGCACGGCGATTGCCGCAATGTCGAGGGCCGCAGCCTGCGCGAGATTCTGGCTGATGTGCCATCCGAGCCCCCGGCGGGCCAGGACGTGATCCGGCCCCTGAGCAACCCTCTGTACGCCAAGGGCCACCTGGCGATCCTGCGGGGCAACCTGGCTGAGGAGGGTTCGGTGGCCAAGATCAGCGGCGTCAAGAATCCATCGATCACCGGCCCGGCGCGGGTGTTCGAGAGCGAGGAGGAGGCTCTGGCGGCGATCCTGGCCAAGCGCATCCAGGAGGGGGATGTGGTGGTGATCCGCTACGAGGGTCCGGTCGGCGGCCCGGGCATGCGCGAGATGCTCGCTCCCACCGCCGCCATCATCGGCGAAGGACTTGGCGACAAGGTGGCTCTGATCACCGATGGCCGCTTCTCCGGCGGCACCTACGGCATGGTGGTCGGCCACGTGGCTCCCGAGGCCGCCGTCGGCGGCACGATCGCCCTGGTGCAGGAGGGGGATTTGATCACGGTCGATGCCCACCAGCTGAGGATCCAGCTGAATGTCGATGAGGCCGAGCTGGAGCGGCGCCGGGCCGCCTGGAGCCCCCGTCCGCCCCGCTACACCACCGGCGTGCTGGGCAAGTACGCCCGGTTGGTCAGCAGCAGCTCCAAGGGGGCTGTGACCGACCTGGTCTGAGCGTCCCGACGCCCAGGTGTCGCGTGGTCGGATCGATCGGGAACCGCGGCGCCCCTCGGAGAGCGGGCGCCGCGCACCAACGGCTCTGCTTCCAGTCGACGAGAGCACCCAGGAGCCCGCAGCCCTGATGGAGAGCCTGCCGCCAGCTCAAGCTGTCAGGCCTGAGGCCGGTCAACCGGCACACGCCGGCTCCACAGCCCGGGCCAGGCTGTTACCCCACCAGAAGGGCGCGCAATCGCCGTGCCAGGGCCTCCAGGGCGGCGCCGTCGGCCGGTGCGGCGCAACGCTGCCCGTTGCCGCCATCCATCCAGACCGGATGGCCGCCCTGCCAGAGCATCGGCCGACGATCGTCCTCGGCCCAGGCCAGGGTCAGGTGCAGATCGGTGCCGCTGGGATAGAGCTCCAGCTCCAGATCGTGCTCCGGCAGCCGCCGGCCCTCGGGATCACGGGCCTCGATCCGCAGCCGCAGGTCGAGACTGCGGCCATCCCACGCCTCTGGCAGCAACACGCCATGCCGCAGGGGCTTGCGGCAGAGATCGGCGGCAGCGGCCACCAGCCGGCCCAGATCGGTGTTGGCACCCGGCAGCGGCGCGGGGTCAGACCCTGCGGGATCCGGATCAGGCCACGGCATCGATCGACAACAGCGCGAGGTGGAGCGGACCCGGCCGAAAACCGGGATTGGGTCCGCCGTCCTCGCCGAAGCGGGAATGAAGCAGCTGCAGCCGACTGATCCGGGCCGGATCGAACTGCGGGCTGGGCAGACCGAAGGGGGCGACCTCCATCGGCCTGGCCCGCACCGAGGGGCGCAGGGCACTGAAGGGAATGCGCACGTGGCTGGTTCCGCTGGCCTGGGTGGTGAAGCCGGCGACCCAGCGCAGCCCCCCCGGAATCAGTTCACCGAGACGGCTGAGGGGATCGGCGCAGGCCACGGCCAGCTTGTAACGGCGGCCATCACCGCGCAGCACCAGCTCAAAGGCCGAGGCGGCGGACAGATCGAGGGGAGGGGAAAACAGGGGCGACCGCACGCTGACGAAGCCGCCACCCTCTTCCACCACCTCGGCATCGAGCTCCAGACCCTGGGGACCCACCCGGCAGCTGCCGCTGCTGCGGCCGCCCATGATCGTGTCGTTGAGCGGGTGCCAACCGCTGAAGCCCTCGGCGGAAACGATGTGCATCGACCCTCTCAGCTGTTGGCCACCAGGGCGGCAGCCTCGGCATCGGCCAGGATCTGCACCTCCACCTGGGGCTGAACCAGGCGGGCCGGCGTGCGCTGCGGCGACTCGCTGGGATCGAGCAGCCGCTGCAGGGCCGTGGCCTTGCCCGCACCGCTCACCAGGAAGATCACGCTGCGGGCGGCGCTCAGCACCGGGGCGGTGAGGGTGAGCCGGGGCAGACCCTTGCCCTCGCCCACGGTGACCCAGCGATCCACCACCCCGGGGGCGGCGGTGCCGGGGAACAGGGAAGCGGTGTGGCCGTCGTCGCCGAGGCCGAGCAGCACCAGATCGAACCGGGGGGGATCACCGGGACAGAGCGAGGCGATCAGCTTGGCGTAGGCGGCGGCACCTTCGGCCGGATCGGAACGATCGGTGGGGGCGGGATGGAAGCTGGCCTGACGACCGGGTTCTGCCGCCAGCAGGGTGTCCCCCAGCAGCCGAGCGTTGCTGTCGGGGTGATCTGCGGGCACCCAGCGCTCATCGCCGAGCACCACATCGACCCGATGCCAGGGCAGGTGCTCCGCTCCGAGCCGGCGATAGGCGGCCGCGGGAGTGCTGCCGCCGGCCAGGGCGATCTGGGCCCGATCCCGCTGGGCCAGGGCGAGGTCGATCGCCGAGGCGACCCGTTCGGCGGCCTGACGCGCCAGGTCTTCGGCAGTCGGGGCGATCGTGAGCTGGTAGCGGGTCACAGGAGCCATTCGGTGTGGAAGCTGCCGGGGCGATCGGTGCGTTCGTAGGTGTGGGAGCCGAAGCAGTCGCGCATGGCCTGAACCAGATTCTGGGGCAGCCGGCCCGTGAAGTAGCTGCTGACGTAATCGAGCGTGCTGCTGAAGCAGGGCACGGGAATGCCGGCCTGGGCGGCACCGGCCACCACCTGGCGCAGGCCCGGCAGTCGCTGGTTGACCTGGGCCAGAAACCAGGGGTCGACCATCAGGTTGGGCAAGCCTGAATCGTTCCGATAGGCATCCTGGATGCGCTGCAGCAGCCGCGCACGAATGATGCACCCCCCCTTCCAGATCTGACCGATCGCCGCCAGATCAAGGTTGTAGCTGTGCAGCTCGGAGGCGGCCCGCAGCAGATCCATGCCCTGGGCGTAGCTGGCGATGGCGGCAAGGATGCAGGCATCCCGCAGGGGCGCCATGCCGTCGGCGGGAGACCCGATGTCGAAGGAGCGGGACGGCGGCACGGCGCTGAGCTTGGGCTCGGCAGCCAGGCGCTGGGGGCGCATGGAGCTGAGCACCCGGGCATTGAGCGCGGCGTAGATCGTGGGCACCGGCACGCCCATCTGCAGAGCACTCTCCACGGTCCAGAGGCCGGTGCCCTTCTGGCCGGCCGCATCCACGATCGTTTCCACCAGATCGCCACCCGACTCCGGATCCTTGGTGCGCAGGCAGACCTCGGTGATCTCCACCAGGAACGAAGCCAGTTCCTCCAGCTGGTTCCAGCCCGCCAGCACATCGGCCATCGCCGTGCCATCGAGGCCGGCGCTGCGCTTCATCAGGTCGTAGGCCTCGGCCAGGATCTGCTCGATCCCGTACTCGATGCCGTTGTGCACCGTCTTGACGAAGTGGCCGGCACCGCCCGGGCCGATATAGGTGACGCAAGGACCGTCGTCCACCTGGGCCGCCATCCGCGACACCAGGCTCTCGATCGCGTCGTAGGCGCTGCGGGTGCCGCCCGGCATCATGCTCGGCCCCTCCAGGGCACCCTTGGCACCACCGGAGACACCCATGCCGATATAGCCGAAGCTGCGGCTCTCCAGGTCCTTCACCCGCCGCTCGGTGTCGGTATAGAGCGAATTGCCGCCGTCGATCAGCAGATCGCCCTCCTCCAGCAGAGGGGCCAGGGTGGCGATCATGTCGTCAACGGGCTGCCCCGCCTTGACCATCATCAGGATCCGGCGGGGGCGCTCGAGGGCCGCCACGAACTCCGGCAACGTCTCAGCCCCGATAATCTGCCTGCCGGCACCACGACCGGCGAGGAACTCCTGCGTCTTCGCGAAGGTGCGGTTGTAGACGACGCTGGAGAACCCATTACGCTCGGCGTTGAGGACGAGGTTCTCGCCCATCACGCCCAGACCGATCAGGCCGAAGTGCGACTTGCCCATGCTGCGGCTCTGGCTGAAGACACACGTTCAGTGTGGCGAGCCGAGAGGCCGTCTGTAGCCTCTGGTCAGGCAATCGTCACAGCTGTAACAGCTGGCAACAGGCCGGCAGGTCTGACGCCGACCTGAACAATCACAGCTGCTTCAGATGACGGAACCGTCGGCAATGGTGCCGTTCTTGACGACAACGACGATACCGTTGCGGATGTAGAAGCCAAGCTCAGGACGATCCGCCTCTTCCACGTGATCCTTGTTGACGATCGTGACGTTCTCACCGATACGCACGTTCTTATCGAGGATGGCGCGTTTCACGGTTGTGCCCCGACCCACGCCGATCGGGATGCCGCCCCGCTCGCGCAACACCAGACGCTCCTCGGAAGACTCGAAATAGTCTGCACCCATCACCAGGGTGTCCTGGAGGACCACCTCATCCTCGATCCGGCTCCGCACGCCGAGCACGCAGTGGTGCACGCTGCAGGCCTTGAGCAATGAACCCTCACCGATGATCGATTCGGTGACCTGGGCATCCTGCAGCTTGCTGGGCGGCAGATAGCGCGGGCGCGTGTAGATCGGAAATTTCTCGTCGTAAAAAGAGAAGGCGGGATTGGGCTGAGCGGTGAGGGCAAGATTGGCCTCGTAGAACGCACCGATGGTGCCGATGTCTTCCCAGTAATCGTTGAAGAGGAAACTCTGGAGGCGATCACCACGATGCAGCGACGCGGGGATGATCTCCTTGCCGAAGTCGGTGGCGGTAGGGTTGCGGTGCAGCAGATCGAACAGGGTGTCGCGGCTGAACACGTAGATACCCATCGACGCGAGGAAGGGACGGCGGGCCGCTTCGTCCGCCGACAGGCCCAGGGCGGCGGTGTCGACCCGCATTGCCTCGAGATCAGCCCCCTTGGGCTTCTCCTTGAATTCGCGGATCTGGCCCTGGGCATCGGTGCGCATCAGGCCGAAACCCTCGGCCTGGGCGGCATCGACGGGCAGAGCACCGACGCTCAGCTGCGCGCCGGTATCGATGTGATGCTGGACGAACTTGCTGTAGTCCATCCGATACAGCTGGTCGCCGGAGAGAATCAGGTAGTGGTCGACATCCCACTCCTGGAACAGCCACTGGTATTTGCGCACAGCATCGGCCGTTCCCTCGAACCAACTCGGACTGTCCGGGGTCTGCTGGGCGGCCAGAACCTCAACGAACCCCTGGCCGAACCCGGCCGAGAGGTTGTAGGTCATCGTCAGGTGCCGATTGAGGGAGGCGCTGTTGAACTGCGTCAGGACGTAGATCTTGTTGATCTCGGAATTGATGCAATTGCTGATGGGAATATCGATCAGACGATACTTACCTGCAAGAGGCACTGCAGGCTTGGCACGGGTTTTGGTGAGTGGATAGAGGCGGGTACCAGCACCTCCGCCCAGAATGATGGCAAGAACGCGCTTCATTTCCTTCCCTCCGATGCCGGCAGTGAACTGGTAGTGAGCGGGGTGCCAGACTCGTTCCCGGAGGGATCGCGCCCAGGCAGGACGCACCGCGGAGTGAGTCTGGCACGTCGCCTCAGGGCTCGGTGTGCTGCTCCTGGAGTTCGAACAGATCCTGAAGCACTTTCATCGCCTGATGGCGCTGGGCCCGGGGCTGGGGAGCGCGCAGACGCGTGACCGGGGTATGCAGGATCTTGTTGATGATCCCCTTGCTGAGGGCCTCGACAACCTTGCGCTCTCGCGCCGAGAGATCAGGGCCCATCCGGCTCAGGGCTTTCTGCAGTTCCTGCTCGCGGATCTCTTCCAACTGGGTGCGCAATCGGTTGACCAGGGGCACCGCCTCCAGGCCATCCCACCACTCCAGGAACAGCTGGGCTTCCTCGCGCAGCAGGCCCTCGGCCTCGCTGGCCATTTCACGCCGGGCCTCCTGATTGCGGGCGACCACCTCCTGGAGGTCATCGACATCAAAGCTGTCAACGCCTGGAAGGGTGGCGGCATCGGCACTGATGTTGCGGGGGACGCCGATATCGATCAGCATCAGGCTGGAGCGGCGGTTCAGCGGCCCCAGGCGTTGTGCGGAAATGATGGGCTCCTCGGCAGCGGTGCTGGTGAACACCAGCGAGCAGGTGCTCAGGCAGTGATCCAGGTCGGAGATCGGCCGGCACTGGACGGGGAGCTGCGGAAAATCGGTGGCAAGGGCCTCGGCCCGGGCCACGGTGCGGTTGAGCAGGACCACACCACGGCAGCCCTTGGACTGCAGGTGCTGGAGCAGCAACCGGGCCATCCGGCCGGCGCCCACCACCGCCACCTGCTCCTGATCCAGGGGCACGAGTTCATCAAGGCCGCGGGCCTGGCCAATCTTGAGCTGAGCCAGCTCGACGGCAGCGGAACTGATCGAAACCGCCCCGGTGCCAAGGTTGGTCTCGGTGCGCACCCTTTTGCCAGTGCTGACCGCCTGGTTGAGCAGTCGATTGAGAATCGGCCCCACGGAGCGGTACTCCTGGCCGAGGCGAACCATCTTCTTGACCTGGGAGAGGATTTGGCCCTCGCCAAGAACAAGACTGTCGAGACCGGCGGCAACCCGCAGCAGGTGCGCGATGGCCTCCTCGTGATGGTAAGTGAAGAGATGGGGACTGAGCTCGCCCACCGCAAGGCCGGAGACCTGCGAGAGGAACGCGCTCACCGCCTCGATGCCCTGCTCCGGATGACGGAGCAGGGTGTAGATCTCGAGGCGGTTACAGGTGCTGAGGATCGAGGCCTCGAGCACCTGGTCATCGGCCCGCAGCTGCTGCAGCGAGGCCTCCATGGTCTGCTCCGGGATGCTGAGGCGCTCCCGGATCTCCACCGGAGCCGTGCGATGGCTCAGGCCGACGACGGCGATGTGCATGGGGCTCGTGCGTCGCTCGCGTCAGTCCTCAGCGCAGGGCGATCGACTGGGCGCCGTCCTTGATGTGCACCGTAGTGGTAAACCGGGCGGTGTTGTCGAGGGTGCTGATCACCAGCGAACTGGTGCGGGTGCAATCCTTCTCGAACTTGACACCATCGAACAGAAGGCCGTCGGTGATGCCGGTGGCGGCGAAGACCACGTTCTCGCCGCAGGCCAGTTCCTCAGCCTCGTAGACGCGGTCGGGATCGGTGATACCCATTTCGGCCAGACGGGCCAGGTTGCCTTCCTTGGTGAGGCCTTCCCACTCCGAGGTCTGGGCAACGGCCGGGTCGTAGACCAGCTGACCCTGGAAGTGACCACCCAGGGCCCGCAGGGCGGCCGCCGAGATCACACCTTCGGGAGCGGCTCCGATGCCCATCAGGCAGTGGGTGCCGGTGCCGGCGAAGCCGCAGGCGATCGCAGCCTGCACGTCACCGTCGGAGATCGGCTGCACACGGGCGCCGGTGGCGCGGATCTCCTTGATCAGATCCTTGTGGCGCGCACGATCCATGACAACGATCACCAGTTCATCGGCCGGAATACCGAGGCACTGGCTGAGAATGGCGATGTTTTCTGTGGCCGACTTGCGGATGTCGACCTTGCCCTTGGCGGCCGGGGGAGCCGCCAGCTTCTTCATGTAGAAGTCGGGGGCGTTGAACAGACCACCACGGTCGGAGGCGGCGAGCACGGCCATCGAGCCGCGCTGACTGTTGGCGCAGAGGTTGGTTCCCTCGCAGGGGTCGACGGCAAAGTCGACGCCGGGGCCGGTGCCGCTGCCGACCTCTTCACCGATGTACAGCATCGGGGCCTCGTCGCGCTCGCCCTCGCCGATCACGATCCGACCCTGCATCTGGATCTTGTACATGCGCTCGCGCATCGCCTCAACCGCCGCGGCGTCGGCCTCGTTCTTGAGGCCCATGCCCGTGAGCTTGGCGGATGCGATGGCGGCCTGTTCGACGACCTCGAGAATTTCCTGGATGAGGGTGCGATCCACGACAGCGATCCGGCAGGGGACTAGGAGACTTCGGCCCCGGCAGGGCATCTGCGCGGCAACCCTTCGCTCCTCAGGAACGACCAGGCCGCCGGGGGGGCTTGAAGCGAGTGAATCGTATCAGTGCCGCCGCTGGGGCCCCGGGGGGCGGCTCCCTAGAATCCGCGGTCCATTCCCCCCGGTGACCGATGAGCAGCAAGTCCCTTGTGGTCTCCCCGTCGATCCTCTCGGCTGATTTCGCCCGTCTCGGCGATCAGGTGCGGGCGATCGACGAGGCGGGCGCCGACTGGATCCACGTCGACGTGATGGACGGCCGGTTCGTGCCCAACATCACCATCGGCCCCCTGATCGTCGAGGCCCTGCGGCCGGTGACCAGCAAGCCGCTGGACGTGCACCTGATGATCGTGGAGCCGGAGAAGTACGTCCCCGATTTCGCCAAGGCCGGTGCCGACATCATCAGCGTTCAGGTGGAAGCCTGCCCGCACCTGCACCGCAACCTGGCCCAGATCAAGGAACTGGGCAAGCAGGCCGGCGCCGTGCTGAACCCCGGCACCCCGCTCGATACGCTCGAGTACTGCCTGGAGCTCTGTGACCTGGTGCTGATCATGAGCGTGAACCCCGGCTTCGGCGGTCAGAGCTTCATTGAGAACCAGGTGCAGAAGATCCGCGACCTGCGCCGGATGTGCGAGGCCAAGGGCCTCGACCCCTGGATCGAGGTGGACGGCGGCATCAAGCCGGCGAACGCCTGGCAGGTGATCGAGGCGGGCGCCAATGCGATCGTCTCGGGCTCCGGGGTGTTCGGTGCCTCCGACTACGCCGAAGCGATTCAGGGCATTCGCAACAGCCGTCGGCCTGAGCCGGCCCTGGTCTGAGCACCTGAGCCCGCCCCCCGGCGCCATGGCGGCGGGGGGCCAGATCCGATCCCTCAACAACGCAATGGATCAGTCGACTGTCAGGCCAGTGATGGGCCGTTGATCACCCGAGGTGGGCCGCGGCAGCGGGCGCATCGAATGGCCGGGGGTGCTGAATGGGTTGGTGCAGCGATACAGAGTGGCGGCCCGGATCAGCTCCGCACCACTCAGGGCAAGCTTGGAGCAGATCCCTTTGCGATAGGTTTCAATCGTATGCGGACTGAGCCCGAGCGACTGGGCAATTTCTTTGTTGAGCAGCCCGAGACCCAACGCACTGAAGACACGAAATTCCCGCGGCGTGAGTTTATCCATCTGCAGGCGCCAGCGCGGGTTGCTCATGCGCGAACGCTGCGGGCTGATCACCTGCATCCGTGTCACGATTCTGACGAGATCATCCCAGTCATGATGCTTGTCGACAACGCCTAGCAGGATGGGAGCGAACGCGGAGGGTGCGGCAAAATTGTCGGCGACATCAGTGATCAAAACCAACCGACCGTTGGGATTGCTGTTCAGCAGGGCCCAGGCCGCATCTTCCCAGTCCTCGCCACTCTTCCCTCGGCAATGGACGTCGAGCAGCAGCAGATCAGGTGGGGTGCTCTCGATGAAGACGATCGCCCGATCAATCGAGGCAAACACAGCCAGTAATTCCAGCCCGCAGTGCTCAGCCAGCAGGCCCCCGACAGCCTGTCCGACGAGTTGCTGACGATCGATCACCAGGCACGTCAGCACCGGCAGGCCTTCACCCAACTGCACGTCCTGATCCGTCATGGCGAGTCATGGCTGCAACGCATGCATGGTTTACCCACTGCCGGGGGTCACCAAACCGGGATCCACCAATACGGAGCTATGCAGCATCAGTTCGGTGGCAGAACACTGAATGGTGTTCCAGATGGTTCACGTCATGGCTGCACATTCCACGCTCACGGCCGCGGTCTTTCGCAAAGCACGGCGCATCACCATCACCCTGCCCCAATCGGCCTTCCTGGCCTTGCAGGATCGCAGTGATCACGAGGGACGCTCGCTCAGCAACCTGGCGGCTTATCTGCTGGAGTCGTCGCTGGATCGTCCGGAGAACCAGCGCCTCTATGGCAGGGCAGTGGGTTGAGGCCTGCTGATCACGGCCAATCGAGACGTCCCAGCGTTCAGTCTCCCCACGGGGGACTGGCCGCTGGTCACAGATCAGCGAGATGGAACCCGATCCGGTGTTCCGCCTGAATCAGGACCTGTGCACGGGACTGAACGCGTTGAGGCTGATCTGTCCTCCCAGCAGGTGATCCCCCGCACTGGAGCGGGACATCAGGGGCGGGGCACAGACCAAGACTGCACCCCATCGGCCATCCCTGAGCGGACTAGCTCCCGAAGAACCAGCCATAGCTGTGCAGGCCGATGCCCAGCAGGTTCACGCCGATGTAGCAGACGGCGATCACCACCAGGCCGGCCGCCGCCACCAGAGCCGGCCGCCGACCCTGCCAGCCCCGCACCAGACGGGTGTGCAGGTAAGCGGCATAGACCAGCCAGCAGATCAGGGCCCAGGTTTCCTTGGGATCCCAGCTCCACCAGCTGCCCCAGGCCTCGTTGGCCCACACGGCGCCGCTGACCAGTCCGACCGAGAGCAGCAGGAAGCCGACGCTGATCGTGCGGTAGCTCAGGGCATCGAGCTGCTCACTGATGCGGAAGCCGGTGCTGCTGAGGGCCATCGCCCCCTGGCCATCACCAGCGAGGCTGGCCTGGCGGTACCCGCCGCTACCGATCGAGCTGCCGCGCAGCTCCAGGGCCTGATCGCGTTCGGTAAACAGCACCGCCACCGAGAGCAACGAGCCGACCAGCAGGGCGGCATAGCTGAGCATGATCACGCTCACGTGCATCACCAGCCAGCTGGAGCGCAGGGCTGGCACCAGCGGTGAGGCCTCCTGCAGCCGATCGGGCAGGGCGAAACTGGCAAAGGCCACGCAGCCGAGGGCCATCGGTGTGGCGGCGGCGGGTACCAGTGGGCTGGGCCAGGTGCGCTCCACCAACAGCTGGGTGAGGGTGCAGCCCCAGGCCAGGAAACAGAGGGATTCGTAGAGGTTGCTGATCGGAAAGTGGCCGGAATCCCACCAGCGCAGCAGCAGCTGGGCGGTGAGGCAGAGATTGGCCGCAGCCACCAGCAGGCGCACGGCCGTGCTGCTGCGGCCACCGCTCAGGAACCAGAACGCCAGGGGCAGAACCAGCAGCAGCAGGGCGAAGGCCACCAGGCCCAGGCCGACAACCGGATCGTTCAACGGAAATGCTTCAGACGGCCCCAGTCTGACGTGTGACGGTGCCTGACGGGTGGCTGCTGGGGCAAGCGCCTCAGCGGCTGGCGCGCCAGAGCAGCCAGAGTCCGCCGGACAGCCCGATCACAACCGGCATCCAGGCGGCGATCACCGGAGGCAGGGCCCCGGTGATGCCGAGGGAGCTGAAGATGAAGGACATCAGGTAGTAGCCGAAGATCAGCAGCACGCTGATGCCGAACCCCTGGCTGCGGCTGGTGCGGGTATGGGGCCTGACGCCCAGGCTGCTGCCGATCAGACCGAAGACGAGGCAGATCGCCGGAAAGGCGAACTTCTCCTGAATGCGAACCCGCATCCGCCGGGATTCCTTGGCGTTGCCGGCCTCCCGCAACAGGCGTTCGGCTCGGCGGGCCTGGCCCACGGTCATCGTGGCGGGATCGGTGGGAAGCTTGGCCACCTCCATCGGATCCCTAGAGAGGGGGTAGAAATAGCGGTCGAAGTTGGCCGAGGTGGTGATCCCGGTGTTTTCATCGAGATTGACGATGCGACCATTGCGAAACTCCCACATCGATTTCTGTTCATTCCAACGGCCAGTAGCAGCGCTGAGCATCTGACGCTGACCGAATCTGGAGAAATCAATCAAAGTGATGTCAAGCATCTCGCCAGCCCTGAACTTGCGCGAATAGAAGATATGAGTGAGCTGCTTGACCGTTTCACCCTCCAGCTTCTTGGCTCTGCCAAAGCGCGAATACAGCACATTGTTTCCCTTTTCGGTCGTGAGCGACTTGCCGAGGGCTCGCTCCAGGCTGTTGGTGGCCTCCAGGTTGGCCTGGGGAACGATCATGTCGTTGAACACGAAGGTGAGCAGGCTCATCAGCAGGGCGATCGCCAGGCCGGGAACCACCATCCGCCGGGTGCCCACGCCGATGCTGCGCAGGGCGGTGAGCTCACTGCTACCAGAAAGACGGCTGTAGGCCAGGAGCGTGGCCATCAGCGTGGCCATCGGAAACGACAGCACCAGGAAGCCGGGCAGGCGGAGCAGCAGCACCTGCATTGCTGCGAGCAGCGGCAGGCCCGACTCGGCGACACGTCGCACCAGCTCGAACACGACACCCACCGACAGGGAGACGGCGGTGAAGGCGGCAATGCCGAACAGCAGCGGACCGAGCAGCTCCTGGACCAGCCAGCGATCGAGCAGGGGAATGCGGCGCCAGTGCAGCCGTCGAACCCGACTGGCCCAGTGGGGGAGCGTCAGCACCGTCACAGTTGAAAGGCCTCTCCCAGATAGTGACGCCGGACCAGAGGATCATGGGCCATCGCCTCGGAGCTGCCGGAGGCCAGGATGCGCCCGTCGGTCAGGATGTAGGCCCGATCAGTGATCGCCAGGGTCTCCCGGACGTTGTGATCGGTGATCAGCACCCCCATGCCACGGCTGCGCAGGCCAGCGATCAGATCCTGCAGGTCGGCGACGGCCATCGGGTCGACGCCGGCGAACGGTTCATCGAGCAGCAGGTAGCGCGGGCCGCTCTCGCCCACGGCCAGGGCTCTGGCCACCTCACAGCGCCGACGTTCACCGCCGGAGAGCTGGAAGCCCTTGCGCTGCTGGAAGGGAACCAGGTGAAAATCGCCGATCAGCTGCTCGAGCCGCTCAGAGCGGCGTTCCGGGCTGGTGCCGCTCTGCTCGAGGGCCAGGCGCAGGTTCTCGCGCACGCTGAGATTCCGGAAGACGCTGGCTTCCTGGGGCAGATAGCCGATGCCGAGCCGCGCCCGGCTGGGCATCGGCAGGTTGGACACGGAGGCGCCATCGAGGAGCACATCGCCGTGATCGGGCTTCAGCAGGCCGGTGACCAGGTTGAAGGTGGTGGTCTTGCCGGCGCCATTGGGACCGAGCAGGCCAACGACCTCACCGGGATGCAGCTCAATGCTGACATCGCTGACCAGGGGACGGCCACCCAGGGTGATGGCCACCTGGCAGAGGGCCAGGCTCATGGAACGATCGGTGCGGGGGGTGCGCTGGGGCGGCTCTGCAACCGCAGACGACTGAACACCTGACGGCCGGCCGGAGGTTCCGCCACCAACCGCTCCTGGTCGAGGCGGTAGGTCATGCGTTCGGCCCGGATCCTCTGACCTTTGTCGTCGATGACATCGACGTCGCCGCTGAGCACGAGCCGCCCTTCCTTGGAGAAATACTGGGCCTGCCGGGAGGTGGCCACCAGACCGCGCTCGGGATAAGTGATGCGCACGTTGCCGACGGCCGTGACGATGCCGGTACGGTTGTCGGCCTTCTGGCTGTCCGATTCGATCGTGACCAGGCCACTGCCGGCGCCGCTGTCGGTGGGGGCGGCAGCCGGCGCGACGGCTGGCCCTGCCGGCGGCAGGGGGCTGGCGGCCGGGGCTGCCGGCGTGGCGGCGCGCAGGGGATCACCAGCCAACAGCCCTGCCAGAGGCAGCAGGCCGACGGAGAGGGCGATCACCAGAAAACGGACCGGAGCGGACAAGGATCGGATCGCTCGGATGGGCATTCGGATCAATCTACCGGCGCTGCGGCGCCTGGTCTCTCGAGGCACGGAGCGGGCAGGACGGCAGGATCGGATCCGTTCTGCAGGGCCGTGAGCCGGGCGGTCACCGCCCGGCGAAGAGGTTCGAGCGCCCAGCCCAGGGCCACGTCACCGCAGCCCTGAAGGCGTCCGAGCCCTTCACCCATCAGCACCGTGGCGCCGCGCTGATTGCCGCGCTCCAGATGCAGATGGGCCACTGCGATCTGCAGGACCCCCTGCAGCACCGGCCGCACGGGGCCTTGGGTTTCATGCCAGAGCTCCTCGAGGCCGTCGTGGCAGGCGTACCACTCACCGCGGTTGAACAGCTCTGCGGCCTCCCCGAGGCGTGGGTCGGCCATCAGCAGGGCTTCTTCGCTGTCTGGGGCGATGTTCAACGCTTGGCGGGCTTCTTCACCGGCAGCTTGCGCAGCCGGATCGAATCCGGGGTGACCTCGAGCATCTCATCGGGACCGATGTATTCCAGGGCGCGCTCCAGGGTCATCTGCATCGGCGCCTGCAGGGTGTCGAGTTCCTCGGCACCGGCTGAGCGCATGTTGGTGAGCTGCTTGGTCTTGCAGACGTTGATCTCCAGGTCCTGGGGCCGGTTGTGCTCGCCGACGATCATCCCCTTGTACACCTTGGTGCCGGGGCTGATGAAGAACTGACCGCGATCCTCGGCGTTCTTCAGGGCGTAGAAGGTGGCGGTTCCTTCTTCAAAGGCGATCAGCACGCCATTGCGACGGGCGTCGAAGTCGCCCTGCATCGGCCGGTAGTCGAGGAAGGAGTGGCTCATGATCCCCTCGCCGCGGGTGGCACGGATGAATTCACCACGGAAACCGATCAGACCACGGGATGGCACCACAAACTCCAGCTGGGTGCGGCCGTCGTTGGTGTTCTCCATGTTCTGCATTTCGGCCTTGCGGATGCCGAGCTTCTCGATGCAGGCTCCCACCGATTCCTCCGGCACATCGAGCACCAGGGTTTCAAAGGGTTCCGAGGGGGTGCCGTCGATCGTGCGGAAGATCACCTGCGGCTGGCTCACCTGGAACTCATAGCCCTCGCGGCGCATCGTTTCGATCAGGATGCCCAGGTGCAGCTCACCGCGGCCGCTGACCGCCCAGCGATCGGGGGAATCGGTGTCCTCGACGCGCAGGGCCACGTTGGTGAGCAACTCCTTCTGAAGGCGATCACGCACCTGGCGGCTGGTGACGAATTTGCCCTCCTTGCCAGCGAAGGGGGAGTCGTTGACGACGAACGTCATCTGCAGGGTGGGTTCGTCCACCTTGATCAGGGGCAGGGCCGCCGGGTTGTCTGGGCAGGCGATCGTCTCGCCGATGTTCACTTCGTCGAAACCGGCCACAGCCACGAGGTCGCCGGCCCGCGCCTCGTCGATCTCGACCCGCTGCAGGCCCTGGAAACCCAGCAGCTTGCTGATCCGGCCGCGCTTGACGCTGCCGTCATCGCGCAGCAGGGCGACGGGCTGGTTGGCGCGGATGGTGCCGTTGTGGATGCGGCCGATCATGATCCGGCCGAGGAAATCGCTGTAGTCGAGGGTGGTCACCTGCAGCTGCAGCGGCTTGGCGGGATCGCCCACCGGCGGCGGGACATGGCGCAGGATGGCGTCAAAGAGCGGCTTCATCGTCTCGCTCTCGGTCGCCATGTCGGGCTTGGCATAGCCGCCCATGCCGCTACCGAAAAGGTAGGGGAAATCACACTGGTCGTCATCGGCGCCCAGCTCAAGGAACAGGTCGAGCACCTTGTCGACGGCCTGCTCGGGATCGACGCGGGCCCGGTCGATCTTGTTGACGAACACGATCGGGCGCAGGCCCTTCTCCAGCGCCTTCTTGAGCACGAAGCGGGTCTGGGGCATCGGGCCCTCGTTGGCATCGACGATCAGCAGACAGCCATCGACCATGCCGAGCACCCGCTCCACCTCACCGCCGAAATCGGCGTGCCCCGGGGTGTCGACAATATTGATGCGGATGCCTTCGTAGTCGACGGCGGTGTTCTTGGAGAGGATCGTGATGCCGCGCTCGCGCTCCAGGTCGTTGGAGTCCATCACGCAGGTGGGAACCGCCTCGTTGTCGCGGAAGATGCCGGACTGACTGAGCAGCGCGTCGACGAGGGTGGTCTTGCCGTGGTCGACGTGGGCAATGATCGCGATATTGCGGATCGGTGTGCCTGGGTGCTCGCCACTCATGGGCTCTTTGTCCTGGATGAAGGGTCGTTCGTCGCTCGGCCCGTCAGAAGGCGGATCCGCTGAAAGCAGCGTTGGGAAAGGGCGCTGAGGCGCCGGCCCATCGGGTCCCGGGCAGTCCGAGGAATGCCGTTGCTGGGGGGCTTGGGTTGCGGCGCGGAAATGCCAGCAGGCTGATGCGAAAGTTGATCTTATCCCAACGTCGGCTGGACTCAGCGGGCGAAGCGCTGGGAGGGTTCGAACAGGCGCAAGGCCGCGGTGGAGCCTTCAAAACGCCAGTGCCAGGGCTCGTAGCTCACGCCCTGGGGGTTCTCGCGGGGGAAGGAGAGCTGGAAGTGGTAACGGTGGGCATTGGCCTTCAGCCAGCGGAAGGCGGCCGAGGTGTCGAATGCCGGACTGAGGTCGAGGTCGGGGCGGCTGGCATCGCCGAGATCGACCGCATAACCGGTGCTGTGCTCGGAATAGCCGGGGGGAGCACTGACCTGGGCCCGGGCTCGGGAACTCTGGTTGCGCTCCGACTTGACGTCGAAGAACAGCTCTCGCTGCAGCTGCAGGGAACGGAAGGCGCTCAGCACCTGGATGCGCACCCCCTGGGCGGATGCATCCCGGATCATCGCCTGAAGGCTGCGGGCCGCATCGGGGCGCAGCTGCAACCCCGGCGACAGCTCGGTGAGCTGGGAAGGCGTGGCTTCGGGGTAGGGAAAGTGATTGAGCAGGCGGCCATCGCCCCCGGGCCGGGCATCCAGACCGGCCACCGGCGCCTCCTGGCCGGAGCGGCGCAGGGGGCTCCCGGGCCAGAACGCCAGCAAGGCGGCGGCGGCCAGGGCCGCTGCGAGGCCAGCCAGAAGCAGGCGAGCGGGGGCTCTGCCCGATCGGGCCGGGGCCTGGGAGCGGCGGGCGAGGGGGATGTCCTCGGAGGAGCCGGCGGATGCACCGCGACCGCGACGGCGGCTGACAGACCGGCTGGGGGAACGGGACGCCAAACCCCGGGGGCAGGTAGGGCGCCGATGGTATCCCGCCCGTGTCGGCGAGCAACAGTGAGAGGGTCAGCGGTGTTAGCGTCCGGCTGAGATCCCTTGGCTGGAGCTGGTTTCAAGATGTTGCGAGTCGCGGTTGTGGGTGGCGGCCCCAGCGGTTCCTGTGCTGCGGAAGTTCTCGCCAAGGCGGGGATCCAGACCTGGTTGTTCGAACGCAAGCTCGACAACGCCAAACCCTGCGGTGGTGCCATTCCGTTGTGCATGGTCTCGGAGTTCGACCTGCCCGAGTCGATCATCGACCGCAAGGTGCGCAACATGCGGATGATTTCCCCCTCCAATCGTGAGGTGGACATCCACCTGGAGAACCAGAACGAATACATCGGCATGTGCCGGCGGGAGGTGATGGACGCCTTCCTGCGCAATCGTGCCGCGGACCTGGGTGCCCAGCTGATCAACGGCCTGGTGACCAGGATCGACACCGGTGCCAACCGCCAGGGCCCCTACACCCTCCATTATTCGGATTACAGCGGCGGCGAGGCCACCGGCGAGGCCCGCACCCTCGAGGTGGATGTAATCATCGGCGCCGACGGAGCCAACAGCCGGGTGGCCAAGGCGATGGATGCCGGCGATTACAACGTCGCGATCGCCTTTCAGGAGCGCATCAAGCTGCCTCCCGAAGAGATGGCCTACTACGAGGATCTGGCAGAGATGTACGTCGGCACCGACGTCTCCCCCGACTTCTATGCCTGGGTCTTCCCCAAGTACGACCACGTGGCCGTGGGCACCGGCACCATGCAGCAGAACCAGTCCCTGATCAAGTCGCTGCAGCAGGGCATCCGTGAGCGTGCCGCCAAGCGTCTGCTCAAGGGCGAGGTGATCAAGGTCGAGGCCCACCCGATCCCCGAGCATCCGCGGCCGCGGCGTGTCGTGGGCCGCATGGCCCTGGTCGGGGATGCCGCCGGCTATGTCACCAAGAGTTCCGGTGAAGGCATCTATTTCGCCGCCAAGAGCGGCCGCATGTGCGCCGAGCAGATCGTGGCCAGCAGCGCCGGCGGCACCCGCGTTCCCAGCGAGGCCGATCTCAAACAGTACCTCAAAGTGTGGGACAAGCTCTACGGCCCGACCTACAAGGTGCTGGAGATTCTGCAGAACATCTTCTACAGCAACGATGCCGCCCGCGAAGCCTTCGTCGAAATGTGCGACGACAAGGATGTGCAACGTCTCACCTTCGACAGCTACCTCTACAAGCGGGTCGTTGCCATGAACCCGTGGCAGCAGCTCAAGCTCACCTTCCGCACGCTGGCTTCGGTGCTGCGGGGGCAGGCGCTGGCACCCTCCGGCTATCGGCCGGTTCCCAGCGCCGTGCGCAGCGAGTCCGAGGTGGAAGCGATGGAGGCCGTCGGTGCGGCGATCAAGGGCGGAATTCGCCACCCCCAGGCCAGCGCAGCCGCTGCCAACGGCGCGGCCGCCGGCAACGGCTCTGGCTCCAGCAGCGATCGCGAGCCGGTGCTGGCCGGCAAGTGATCCACTCCTGAATCCTGCACGGCCCCGCCGCGCTGCCGACACTGTGCGGCAGCCGTCGGGGCTTTTTTTAATGGAACAGTCCCGGGATGGTGTGGCGTCCGGAAGTCGCCGCTGGGCCTGGTAGTGGTGGTTGACAGCGCAGTGGTGATTGACAGCGGAGGCTGGCCGTCACATCAGGCCGTGGAGATGGGCGCCGAAGACAGGCAGCCCAGGCGCCATCCGTCGCTGGGAACCGCAGCCCGCCGCTGGAGCCCAGCCGGGTGTGCGGGCCTCACGCGGGCCCTGGCGGCGGAAAGCTGCCGTTGTGGTGTGGTACCCCGCGCCGGAATTCACTCCGCCGCTCCCGGCACCTCAACCTGCGGCGGTGTGACCAGCAGTTTGTCGATGCGCTTGCCATCCATGTCCATCACCTCAAAGCGCAGGCCGTTCCATACGAAGTGCTCCCCCGAGCGGGGAATGTGCTCCAGCACATGCAGCACCATCCCGCCCAGGGTGCGGTAGCCCGCTGTGGCCTCATCGGGGAGCGCACCGCAGCTGGTCAGGTCGCGGAAATCGGCCACATCCAGAGCCCCGTCGAGCAGCCAGGAGCCATCATCGCGCCGGATGATCGGCGGATCCTCCTGCTCCTGGGCGGAAGGCAGTTCACCGACAATTCCCTCCATCACGTCGTTGAGGGTGACGAGCCCCTCGATCCCTCCGAATTCATCGGTCACCAGGGCGATCGCGACCCCTGAGCTGCGAAAGCGCTCGATCACATTGAGGGCCTTCATCGTCTCGGTGACATAAAGAGCCGGTTCGATCAGTTGTTCGATCTGAACCGGACCTCCGGCCAGCTGGGCGGTGAGCAGATGGCGCCCTTCGATCACACCGAGGCAGTCATCGAGTTCACCGCGGGATACCGGAAAACGGGAGTGGTTGCTGCCCATCACCTGCTGCAGGATGTCTTCAAGCGGATCCTCGAGATCCAGCCAGCTGATCTCAGTGCGAGGGGTCATCAGTGAGCGGGTGGTGCGATCACCAAGGCGCAGCACCCGCTGCACGATGTCGTGTTCTGTTTCCTCGAAGACACCCGTTTCCGCCCCTTGGCGCAGCATCGCCCGGATCTCCTCCTCGGTGATCTCTGGTTCGTCACTCGCCCGCACACCGAGAAGATTGAGCAGGGCATCGGTGGAACGGCTGAGCAGATGCACCAGCGGCGCCGCCCAGCGCGAGAGCAGACGCATCGGCGAGGCGACACGGCGGGCGATGGTTTCAGGGTCGTTGAGGGCGATGCGCTTGGGGACCAGCTCACCGATCACCAACGAGAGATAGGTGATCGCACTCACCACGATCACCACACTCAGCAGCTCACTCCAGGGCCGAAGCACCGCAACGGAAGCCAGCATGGGCCGCAGCCGCTGGGCGAGGGTGGCACCACCCACGGCACCGCTGAGGATGCCGATCAGGGTGATGCCGATCTGAACTGTGGAGAGGAAATCGTTGGGAGATGACGCCAACCGCAGCGCCACCGCCGCCTGACGATCACCGCGTTGAGCAAGTTGTTCCAACCGCAACTTACGGGCCGAGACGATTGCAATCTCCGAACCGGAAAAAATTCCGTTGGCGACGATCAGCACCAAGATCAGAGCGCTCTCAACCAACAGCGATGTCAAGGTGGCGCGTGGAACTATAAGGAGACGCTATCACGCGTCCCCTTGTCCGTCAGGGTCAGTTCAGCCCTCGATCCGACTGAAATCGGCCAGCACAGCGGCCTGATTGCGCAGCAGGCCGAGCAGATTGAGACGGTTGCGGCGAACGTCCGGATCATCGACCATCACCAGCACGCTGGTCTCGCCATCGAAGAAGGCGGCCAAGGCACCGGCACTGGCGCTCAGTCCACGGGCCAGCTCGCCGTAGCGGCCGGCAGACGAGCCCGCCGCGATCGGCTCCAGCCGCTCCAGAACCGCCAGCATCGCCTGCTCACATGGCTTCTCGAAGCGTCCGGGATCCACCAGACCGGCGGGGCTCAGGGCGCCGGAGCCGAGGTCGCCCTTCTCCGCCAGGCGGGCCGCCCGCTGCACCACCGCCTGCACCGCTGCCAGCTCACCGCTGCGGCGCAGATCCGCCAGCAGCCCCACCCGCTGGCGGGCATCGGCGGGATCGCGCAGCACCCGCGAGCAGTCGAGGCCCTCTCCGGCCACGGCCTGGATCAGATCGCCATCGACCAACTCCTCCTCCAGCAGGCTGACCAGACGCTGCCGCAGGAACTCGGCCAGGTCGGCCGTCAGGGCGCCGGCATCGACGGCGAAGGCCGGGAACAGGCTGGCCCAGTGGCCGCTCGCCCGGATCAGCAGCCCCTCAAGGTCGAGGGACCAGCCCCGCGACCAAACAATCTGCAGCAGGCCGTTGCCGGCCCGACGCAGGGCGTAGGGGTCGGAGGAGCCGCTGGGCCTCTCCCCCCTGGCGAAGATGCTCAACAACAGCTCCAGGCGCTCGGCCAGGGCCACCACCGCACCAGCGTCGGAGCCGGGCAGGGCGTCGCCGGCTCCGCGGGGCAGGTAGTGCTCGAGCACCGCCAGAGCCACCTCCCGGCTCTCCCCCTCGGCCAGCAGATACTTGCCCCCCATCACGCCCTGCAGCTCGGGAAACTCGCCCACCATCTGGCTGACCAGATCGTGCTTGCAGAGATGGGCGGCGCGGCGGGCGGCGGTGGCGGTGGCCGCAGGCAGCACGAGGCCGTCGAGCAGCACATCGGTGAACCATTCGATCCGCTCGCTGCGGTCCCGCAGGCTGCCCAGGCCCTCGGCGAAGGTGACACGGTCGAGCTGATCGCGCCGGTCGATGCTGGGCACGGCCCGATCCGCCCGAACGAAGAACTCGGCATCGGCGAGCCGGGCCCGCAGCACCCGTTCATTGCCGCGCCGGATCGTCTCCGCGGCCTCCGGCCGGCCATTGCCGATGCACAGAAACCGGGGCAGCAGGGTGGCGCCAGCCTCGAGGGCGAGCGGATCGTCCGGAGCGTCAGGGTGGACGAGCGGCACGTAGCGCTGATGGGATCGCATCACCGTGCTCAGCACCTCCGCAGGCAGGGCCAGGAAGCGCGCCTCGAAGCCACCCTCGATCAGCTGGGGGGACTCGACCAGATCCACCAGTTCGTCGAACAGCTCCGGTGGCAGGTCCACCCGCGCTGAGGCCTCGCTGGCCGCCTCCGCCAGCTGGCGGCGGATCCAGTCGGCCCGGGCGCTGCGTTCCACCTGGACATCCACCGCCGCCAGGGTGGCGGCATACAGAACCGCGTCCTCGATCGCGACGGGCTCTTCCTGCAGCCGGTGCCCGCGGCTGAGCCGGTCGGCGGCCAGGGGTGGATCGCAGTCCTCGAGTGCCAGCGGCACCACGCTGTCATCCAGCAGGGCGACGAGCCAGCGCAGCGGCCGACTGAAACGGGCCTCCCCTTCACCCCAGCGCATGAAGCGGCGCCCCTGCAGCCCGCGGATCCAGGCCGGGATCAGCTCCTGCAGCACCGCCACAGCGTCCCGACCTGGCTCGCGGATGGTGGCGAACACGAAGGGACCCTTGGGGGTGTCGCGCACCTCCAGGGCGGAGGGGTCAACGCCGCATCGGCGGGCGAAGCCCACGGCGGCTCCGGTGGGGGCCCCATCGGCGAAGGCCTGGCCGGCGGGCGGCCCCTTGCGTTCCTCCTGGCGGTCCGGCTGCCGCTCGGGCAACCCTTCGATCGTCAGGGCGAGCCGGCGAGGGGTGCTGGTGGCATGCACCGCCGTCCCGGCCAGGCGGGCGTCCGTGAGGTCAGCCCGCACCTGTTCCTCCAGCTGCGGCAGGGCCAGACGGGCGAAGTCGGCGGGCAGCTCCTCGGTGCCGATCTCCAGCAGGAAGGTGGCCATGGGACGGGCCTGGGCGGGCGAATGGACCTGACTGTATGGAAACGGCTGGTCCCGTCCTGGGGGGGGCGGCTGGAGCGGCCCAGCGGAACGGCCGGAAACACCACAGAAAACGGATTCGGGCCTTCCTGGAACCAGACGTCCCCGTGCTGTTCGCTAGCTTCAAGGCACGTCCAGTCGTTTGTGTCGATGGCACCGTCACCCGTGGCCGGCAAAACCAAGCCAAGTCCACAGTCCGTGCCAGGCGACACCAGTACGGGCGCGGACTCCACCCACTCCCCCACGAAGTTCGAGCAGCTCAAGGCCGAAAGCGGCCACCTGCTGGAACCGCTGGCGACGGAACTGACGAATGAACGCCCCAATTTCAGCGAACCGGCCGTTCAGATCCTGAAATTTCACGGCAGTTATCAACAGGACAACCGCGACAACCGCCGCAAGGGAGAGGAGAAGGACTGGCAGATGATGCTGCGGCTGCGCAGCCCCGGTGGTCGCATCCCGGCCGGCCTCTATCTGGCCCTCGACAGCCTGGCCGACCGGCTCGGCAACGGCACGATGCGGGCCACCACGCGCCAGGCGTTCCAGCTGCACGGCGTGGCCAAGAGCAACCTCAAGGAGGTGATCGGCACCATCGTGCGCGCCATGGGGTCCACCCTGGCGGCCTGTGGAGACATCAACCGCAATGTGATGGCTCCGGCCGCTCCCTTCCGCAGCGGCGGCTACCCCGAGGCCCGTAAGCTGGCGGACCGGATCGCCGATCTGCTGACACCGGAAGCGGCCCAGGGCTCGTACCTCGACCTCTGGGTCGATGGCGACCTGCGCTACCGCATCCGCCCCGAGGCCGCCGTGCGGCGGGTCAAGGAGCGTCAGCAGCAGGGGGCGGTATTCAGCGGCGATGCCGAGGAGCCCCTCTACGGCTCCACCTATCTCCCCCGCAAGTTCAAGATCGCCGTCACGGTCCCCGGCGATAACTCGGTCGATCTGCTGACCCAGGACATCGGCCTGGTGCTGTTCTGCGATGGCAGCGGCCGGCCGAGGGGCTGCAATGTGTACGTGGGCGGGGGCATGGGCCGAACCCACAACAAGGACGAGACCTTCGCCCGTACCGCCGATCCGCTCGGCTGGGTGGAGATCGAGCACGTGCTCGACCTGATCCAGGCGATCGCCGCCCTCCAGCGCGACCACGGCGACCGGCAGCAGCGCCGCCACGCCCGCATGAAATACCTGCTGCACGACCGGGGCGTGGTCTGGTTCCGCGACGAACTCAAGCGCTATTTCCCCCATCCGATCAGCGGCCTGCGCCACGAACCGAAGTCCACCCTCCAGGACTACCTGGGCTGGCATCGCCAGGGCGACGGCCTCTGGTTCGTGGGTCTGCCACTGCTGTGCGGCCGGCTCGAGGGGGAACGCAAGGCGGGCCTGCGCCGTCTGGTCGAGACTTATCAGCTCGAGGTGCTGCTGACGCCGAACCAGGATCTGCTGCTGGCCAACATCGGCACCAGGCAGCGCAGTGGCATCCGCCAGGCCCTGGCGGAGCTTGGCTTCGTCACCCCGGAAGCCCCTGCCCCCCTGGCGCGCCATGCCATCGCCTGCCCGGCCCTGCCCACCTGTGGCCTGGCGATCACCGAGTCGGAGCGGATCCTGCCCCAAGTGCTCGACCGACTCGAAGCGCTGATGAGTCGGCTTGAGATCGTCAAGCCGGTGCTGATCCGCATGACCGGCTGCCCCAACGGCTGCGCCCGCCCCTACATGGCCGAGATCGGCCTGGTGGGCAGCGGCGTCGACCTGTACCAGCTGTGGCTCGGAGGCAGCCCCGGCCTGACCCGCCTGGCCAGACCCTGGATCGAGCGGATGCCGCTCGAGAGCCTGGAGAGCACCCTCGAACCGCTGCTGTTGGCCTGGAAACAGCACGGCGGTGTGCGCAGCAGCTTCGGCGATTACGTGGCCCGGCTGCCGGAGAACGAGCTGCGGACCCTGCTGGGGGTGGCGTGAATCGGCAACATCGCGATGGCGCTGGCCACCGTGCGGCCAGGCCCCGGATCCGGCCCGCCCGTCCAACCCCCTGGCGAACCCTGGGAGGTCTCAGCTTCGGACTGGCCCTGCTGATCAGCGGCGCCGCCGGCGTCCAGGCGGAGCCCACCAGGCCGGCCCTGCCGCGATCAAGGGTGGAGACCTACGACGCCGACAGCCTCACCTGCCGGCCGGCCACGATCGAATCGGCCTACCGCAGCCAGATGGCCCCCTGGGCCGACCAGCCGGAGGAGGTGCAGCAGCGGCTGCGGATCCTGCAGGCGGAGATGACCCGCAGCACCCTTCGCCGCTGCCTCGGCAAGGGTCTGCTCAAGCCCGAAGACGTGGCCGAGCTGGAGCGCCGGCTGGGCCTGCCCCCCCAGGCCCCGGCTCAGGCCGGCAGTGCCTCCGGTACCCGCCCGTAGCAGGCCTCAGGGCCACCGCCACTCCAGGCCCAGAGCTGATCGCCGTGGCTGAAATGCCACCACTCGTTGGGATGGCGCGCGAAACCGGCCTCCGCCATCACCCGCTGCAGCAGACGGCGATGCGCATCAAAGCCGGCGGCTGAACCGCCCGGGTCGCTGGCGGCTGCTCCGGCGTAGTGATCGGGTTCAGAGACCGGGCCGATCGCATCGATGTCACCTCCCATCGCCAGCGGGTGGCCGGCCGCGTCCGCCAGGGTGAGATCGACGGCGGCGCCGGTGCTGTGGGGAGGCGGCATGGCCGGATCGTCGCTGGGCGGCGCCCAGAACCGCCCGACCTCCTGGCGGACGGCCCGCTGGCCGGGGCCATCCAGGGCCGGATCCAGACCCCTGACCTGGCATTCCTCGGCAAAGGCATGGGCCACCATGAAGCGCTGCACCGCCAGGGGCCGCCAGGCATCAAAGATCGCCAGGCGCCGTCCGGGGGCCAGAGCGACCAGATGCTCCTGGGCCCGCAGCAGCCGCTGCACCACGCCCCGGCGCAGACGGAAGGGACAGCCCTGGTTTCCATAGGGAGCCCCCAGCGCCTGATAAGGATGGGGTTCGAGCCGTAGCAGCTGGGGCGGCAGGGGCACCAGGGGCTCGCCGCACTCTCGGATCGGGATCGGGCTCCAGGGGCGCATCGGCGGCGTGGTGGGGCCTCAATTCAAGCGGGCGGCCTCCTGGGAGCGGCGGCGCTGCTCCTCCAGCGCCTGGCGCAGGCCGGGGTGGTTCCGCAGCTCCGGGTCGCGCTCCAGCAACCCGCGGGCCACCTCCCGCGCCTGCTCCAGCACTGCTCCGTCCTCGGCCAGGCTGGCCAGGGCAAGATCCGGCAGGCCGGACTGGCGGGTGCCCAGCACCTGGCCAGGACCCCGCAGGCGCAGGTCCATCTCGGCGATCTCGAAACCGTCGGTGCTGCCGGCCAGCACCTCCAGCCGCTGCCGGGCCCCGGCGTTGTTGCCGTCGTGCACCAGCAGGCAGTGGGAGGCGGCGGCTCCGCGTCCGACCCGACCCCGCAGCTGGTGCAGCTGGGCCAGGCCGAAGCGCTCGGCGTGCTCGATCACCATCACACTGGCCTCCGGCACATCGACCCCCACCTCCACCACGGTGGTGCTCACCAGGATCTGGCTCTCGCCGCGGGCGAACGCACCGATGGCCCGCTGCTTCTCCTCGCTGTTCAGGCGCCCGTGCAGCAGCCCCACCACCAGATCGGGGAACGTCTCCTCCGCCAGGTGGCGATGCACCTCCACCGCCGAGCGCAGGTCGAGCTTCTCCGACTCCTCGACCAGGGGCAGCACCACATAGGCCCGCTGTCCCTTGCTCACCTCCTGACGCACCAGCTGCCAGGCCTGATCACGCTCCGAGGAGCGCAACAGTCGGGTCAGCACCGGCGTTCGCCCCGGCGGCAGCTCATCGATCTGGCTCACATCCAGATCGCCGTGGATCGACAGGGCCAGGGTTCGGGGGATCGGCGTGGCGGTCATCGTCAGCAGATGGGGCTGCAGCCCCTTCGCCAGCAGCCGGTTCCGCTGGCGCACGCCGAAGCGGTGCTGCTCATCCACCACCACCAGTCCCAGCCGGGCGAACTGGACCGGGTCCTCCAGCAGGGCATGGGTGCCCACCAGCAGCTGCAGCTGCCCGTTCAGCAGATCCTGGAGCAGCTGGCGTCGGCGGGCGGCGGGGGTCGAGCCGGTGAGCAGGGCGCAGCTCACATGCAGCTGGGGCAACCACTGGGCCAGCTTGGCGTGGTGCTGCTCGGCCAGCACCTCGGTGGGGGCCATCAGCGCCCCCTGGCAGCCGGCGGCGATCGCCGTCAGCAGGGCCGCCAGGGCCACCACCGTCTTACCGCTGCCCACATCTCCCTGGACCAGCCGGGCCATCGGCTGGGGCTGGACCAGATCGGCCCGGATCTCGGCCAGCACCCGTTCCTGGGCGCCGGTGAGGCCGAAAGGGAGCCCGGCCAGGAACCGGGCCACCAGGTCGTCCTGGTCATTAGCCAGCACCAGGGGCGGCGCCGGCCGGCTGCGCAGCCGTGCCCGCCGCAGGCCGAGGCTCAGCTGCAGCAGCAGGAACTCCTCGAACACCAGCCGGTGGCGGGCGCGCTGGAGGGCGTCGCGGTCGGAGGGCTGGTGGATCCCGCAGAGGGCCTCATGGCCGGAGATGAGCCCCAGGCGATGCGCCAGCGGAGCCGCGATGGGATCGCTCCAGTGGCCGACCCGCGGCAGCAGCGTCTGCACGGCCTGGCGCAGCCGGTCGGCGCTCAGTCCTTCGGTGAGCCCATAGACGGGAACCAGCCGCCCGATCTGATCGGAACGCACCACCGCCCCCGGCGAGTCGAGCACCTCGACCAGCGGATCGCTGAAGCTGGGGCCATAGGGCGTCTCGCGCACCAGGCCGCTCACGGCAACGGTGGCGCCGGGCGGAAACTGGCGCTGCTGGCCCTTCAGCCAGCCCGGCGAGCTGAAGCGTCGCCCGGCGAAGAAGCGGCTGACCCGGAGGCGCCCGGTCACATCCTGCAGATGCAGCTCATGGATCGAGAGCTGCGGATTGCGCGGACTTGTGAAGGCGTGGCTGCGGCGCACGGTGGCCACGATCGTGGCGGTGCGGCCGGGTTCCAGGGCGGCGATACGCACCTTGTGGGCGTAGTCGAGGTAATCGCGGGGGTAGTGGTGGAGCAGATCGCGCACCACCAGCAGCCCCAGGGAGGCCAGGCGGGTGGCGGTGCGGGGCCCGATGCTGGGCACGGCGGCGAGGGGATCGTCGGGAGCGAGACGACCGGCGACGGACCCGGCGGCAGGGGCGACGGGGCTGTCGGCCAGCCGCAGGCGCGGCGGGGCCACGGGCCGCTGGGGCTCGAGCGCGAGGCGCAGGCCATGCAGAGCCTGGCGCAGGCGCTGCACCAGCCGCTGACGCTCGGCCAGGGTTCGGTCGCCATAGCTGGCGAATCCGGTCTGCAGCGGCGTCAGCTGCCCCGCCTGCTGTGGCGGCAGGTCGGCTGGAAGTTCTGCCAGGCAACGGCTGGTGAAGCGGCTGAAGGTCTCGCGGCGACCGGTGACGTCGGGAAATCCCCGTTCGGCCTCCAGGCGACAGGCCTGCTGCAGGGCCGAGCACCAGGCCTCAAGGGCGGGCGTGGAGCCCGGGCCGGGGCTCAGTCCGCTCCCGGTGCCGCTTGTGGAAGATCCTGCAACCAAAGGCGTTCGGCCTGATGAATGTCGAGCCGCCGCTGCAGACGGCGAAAACGATCCGCCATTCTGCGGAGTTCCTGGCGGTGGTGCTGCAGCCGCCGGCGGCAGGTGCGCAGCCGGGGCTCCTCAAGCTCGAGATCGGTGCTGCGCAGCAGCAACGCCATGGCCTGGGGGCGATCGACCAGGCCGGGAGAGGGGAACGGCAACGGCAGCACCAGCAACTGAGGGGGGGCCTGGGCGCTGTCCACCCGTCCCTGCAGAGCGGCATCGAGCAGGCTCACCGGCAGCAGCGTGGGGCTGAGCCCCACCCGCAGCAGCTCCACGTTGATCCCATGGGACAGGTTGCGCAGACGGCGCTGCAGGGCCAGCTCCATGCCATCGAGCCAGCGCAGCAGCTCCAGCGGATCATCGGGAAGACGTCCCTGCTGCCACAGAGAGGGATCACCCCCCTCCACCGCCCAGGGGCTGGCCTCCGATTCGCCGGTGGCGTCCCCATCGTCCTCGTCGTCTGCGGAGTGGCCCCCGCCCCCATCCGGGCGAGGGCGCAACCCCGTTGCGATCAGCTCCGCTGGCGCGGCCTCAGGCTCATCGATCAGGCGCAGGCTGAAGGGCAGGCTGGTCTGAACGACAAAGCCAGGCTCGCTGCCATCCGGCTGGGCCTGCAGATCGGCCAGGGCTGCCTCAGGGCTCTCGTCTGGGGTGGGATGGACCAGATCAGCCGATGGATCGGAGTCGGACACCCGGGCCAGGCGCTCCAGGAGCCGGCGTTGGAGCCGGCGCCGGCGGCGTGCCGATTCCCGAGCCATCTGGGCCGCCAGAACCGCCAGCTGCTCGACGGTGAGCAGACTGCTGCAGCGCAGCACATGGGCAGCGACGCGGCGGTGCAGGCCCCGGCGGGCGGCGGCATCGAGTGCCAGATAGCGCCTGGAATGGAAGCGGGTGGCCAGGTGAAAACAAGCCCGCTCGACACGCTCGGGCAGGCTCTGGCGCAGGACCTGCAGGTAGAGGGCGAGGTGGCGATAAAGCTGGGGGTTGGAGGCGATCACACCGGAGCGGATCGCCTCGATGGCCCCGACCAGATCGGAACCGGGTTCGTCGGATGCCGGACCCACGGGGCGGGACGCGACGATCAGGCTGCCTTCATCGCCGCCACCTCAGCGGCAAAGTCGGCCTGCTCAACCTCGATGCCCTCGCCGAGGGTGTAGCGGGTGAAGCGACGCACCTGGATGTTCTCGCCCACCTTGCCGGCGACCTGCTTCACCATCTCGCCGACGGTGACCGTGCTGTCCTTGATGAAGGGCTGGTCCATCAGCGCCAGCTCCTTGAGGCGCTTGCCAATGCGACCGGCCACGATCTTCTCCTTCATCTCCTCTTTCTTGCCGGCCAGATCGTCGCGACCCATCTCGATCTGCTTTTCACGCTCGGCCACCTCGGCAGGGATCTGGTCGGTGGTGACATATTCCACACCCGGGCAGGCGGCGATCTGCATGGCCACGTTGCGCAGCAGCTCCTGGAAGATTTCACCGCGGGCCACGAAGTCGGTCTCGCAGTTGACCTCCACCAGCACTCCCACCCGGGCTCCGGTGTGGATGTAGCTGCCCACAGCCCCCTCAGCGGCAGTGCGACCGGCCTTCTTCTCAGCGCTGGCAATGCCCTTCTGGCGCAGCCACTCAATCGCCTTCTCGCTGTCACCGTTGGTTTCGGCGAGGGCTTTCTTGCAGTCCATCATGCCCGCGCCGGTCTTGTCGCGCAGTTCCTTGACGAGCTTGGCGGAGATGTCAGCCATCGTGGGGGGGAATCGGTAAGAGGTGGGAGTGAAACAGAAATCAGGTCTGGACGCGCGAGGCCACCAACTCCATCGGCGCTGTCGATGGAGCCGGTGGCCGGAGGCAGGTCAGCCCTCGTCGTCAGCGCCGCGGTCCTGGGCGCCGTGACGGCCTTCGTTGATCGCATCGGCCAGGCGACCCAGCACCAGCTGAACCGAGCGCACGGCGTCGTCGTTGCAGGGGATCGGCACGTCGCAGAGATCGGGATCGCAGTTGGTGTCAAGCATCGACACCAGAGGGATATCGAGCTTGCGGGCCTCCAGCACGGCGTTGGTTTCCCTGCGCTGGTCAACCAGAATCACCACGTCGGGGAGACGGCGCATGTTCTTGAGGCCGCCGAGATACTTCTGCAGGCGGTCGAGTTCACGGCGCAGCACGGCCGCTTCCTTCTTGGGGCGCATGGCGATGGCCCCGGAGGCCTCCATGCGCTCGAGATCCTTGAGACGGTCGATGCGGGCACGCATCGTCGTCCAGTTGGTGAGCATGCCGCCGAGCCAGCGCTGGTTCACGTAGGCCGCGCCGCAGCGGGTGGCCTCGATGGCAATGACCTCGGAGGCCTGCTTCTTGGTGCCGACGAACAGGAAACGCTTGCCGCTGCGGGCGGCGCTGCGCACCCACTTGTAGGCATTGTTCATGCAAACCGCAGTCTGCACGAGGTCGATGATGTGAACGCCGTTGCGCGCGCAATAGATGTAGCGCGACATCTTCGGATTCCAGCGCCGGGTCTGGTGCCCGAAGTGGGCGCCAGCCTCCATCATCTCGGCGAGGGTGACAACAGCCATGATTGTTCGGTGGGTTTCGGGTTCGCCTCCACCTGCCAGGGACCCACCGGAGCCGTTACCCCCCTTGCAGGGGCGGCGGGGGATCACCCGAAACACGCAGGTGTGCGGGGTGAATGGGACCGAGCCAACCTATCAAACGGTGCTGAGGAGCTCAGCCCAGACCCGCCGCCCGCGCTTCGGCATGCAGCGCCCGCACGCCGATCCGGTTCAGGGGGAGGCGCAGCAGCTCCATCGCCAGGCCGGCATGGCCGTGGCGGATCAGCCAGGCGAGCAGCGGCCGCAGGCTGCGCTCGTTGATCAGCCCCCCGAGGGTGAGCAGCTCCCAGAGCAGGCGGTGCAGCCAGGTGAACTGAATGATGAAGCGCACCCGGCGGGTGGGGTGCTTTCGGTAGAACACCAGGCCCATTTTCGCCCGTTCACGCTCCACCCGCACCAGGTCGGGGATCTGCTCCAGGCTCAGGGGCGGATGCCAGTGGTAGCCCACCGCCTCGGGGCAGCGCAGCAGCTCCACCCCCATCCGCCGCAGCCGCTCCCCCAGTTCCAGGTCCTCCCAGCCGTAGAGGCGGAAGCCCGTGTCGAACAGGCCGGAGCGCTCCAGCACCGCGCGGTCGATCGCCACATTGCCGGTGGCGAAATAGGCCCACGACAGATCGCGCAGCTTGTGGGGTTCGCTGGTGGGCGCCTCGAAATTGGCCGTGTTGATCACGGCCCCATAGGTGAAGCAGAGGCGATCACCGCGGTGCCGCCAGCCGCTCTCCAGAGCCCGGGCATGGCAGAGCAGGAAGGTGGGGGTCACCACCAGATCGCTGTCGATGAACACGATCACATCGCCGTTGGCGTGCTCCACGCCGCGGTTGCGCCCCTCGGCGGGACCGCCGTGGTCCTGGCGGATCAGGCGGAGGTGCGGAAAGGCGCTGGCGTTGGCATCCAGCCAACGCACGGTGTCGTCGGTGGAGCCGTCATCGACCAGCACCACCTCGTAGCGATCCAGGGGGGGCTCCAGTCGTTGCTGCTCGAGGGCGGCGAGGCACTGGCGCAGGATCGGCAGCCGGTTGTAAGTGGGAATGACGACGCTGAGGAACATCCCGGATCGGCGATGGTGACACTCTCGCCGACACCGGGCGGCGAGGGAAGCCCGGCGGGGGCGGGGGAACCGGCGGGGGCGAACCCAGAAACGACCGACGGCCCTGTCAAGGGCCCGTCCATCGGCCGGGCAATCGATTGAGCGGAGCCCGGGAGCTGCGGCTGGCAACCGCTGCCGTACCGCCGGCGGAGATCAGCAAAAAGGGGACCCTTTCGGGTCCCCACCATGGGCTGAGAGGTGGGCCGATCAGTCGGCGGCTCCGCCGTTGTTCGCCGTGCCGGTGACGCCGTTACCAGCACCCTCACCGCGGCCGTCATTGCGCAGCTTGCGCTTCTTGAACTTGCGAGCGTAGGCGCGGTTGCGCTCCTGCTTTTCCTTCTTGAGATTCCTGCGCTTGGCCATGCGGGCGGCGATGGGAGAGAGAGATGAACAATCACCCTACTCAATCGGCCAGCACCAGAGGGGCGCCCCCCTCCGTGTCCGGCTGGGCGGCACTCCACAACCGCCCGTCCTCCATCTGCACCAGACGATCAGCCACATCGAGAATGCGCGGATCGTGGGTGACCATCAGCACACTGCAGCCCTGTTCGCGGGCGAGGCGCTGCAGCAGATCCACCACCTCGCGGCCACTGGCCTTGTCGAGGGCCGCCGTGGGTTCATCGGCCAGCAGCAGCCGCGGTTCGGCCGCCAGGGCTCGGGCGATGGCCACCCGCTGCTTCTGGCCGCCGGAGAGATCGTGGGGCAGCTTGCCGAGATGATCGGCCAGCCCCACTGCCCGCAGCCATTCCCGGGCCAGATCGCGGCGGGCGCGGTAGCTCAGCCCAGGCAGCAGATCGGCCCCCATCTGCACGTTCTGCTCGGCGGTGAGGCAGCGCAGCAGGTTGTGGCCCTGGAAAATCATGCCGATGCTGCGCCGCAGCCGCTGCCGCTCGGCCCGGATGGAGCCGGCCAGCTCCTGGCCGAACACCCGCACCGACCCCTGCTGCACCTGACGCAGGGCCCCCACCAGGGTCAGCAGGGTGGTCTTGCCGCAGCCGGACGGACCGGTGAGCAGCACCACTTCGCCGCGGCGGATCACCAGTTCGACCCCCTGGAGCACCTGGCGCCGGTTGATGCCGCTGCCGTACCAGTGGCAGAGATCGCTGACGACGACCGCGGCGTCGCTCGGGGCCGTTGCGAGGGTCATGGAATCAGAAGATCTCCGCCGGGTCGGCATCGGCCAGCTTGCGCATCGCCATGAAGGCGGAACCCATGCACATGGTGAGAATCATTGCGAACACCAGCAGGGAGCGCTGGTTGTCCATCGAAACCGGCAGCTGGGTGCCGGATCGCACCAGGGCATAGAGCCCCTGGCCGGCAAGCCAGGCCGGCACATAGCCCAGCACCGCCAGCAGCAGCCCCTCGCGGGCTACCACGCCGAGCAGCTGCAGCAGCGGATAGCCCATGGCCATCAGGGTGGCGTACTCGGGCAGGTGGTCGCTGACATCGGAGTACAGGATCTGGTACACGATCACGCAGCCCACCACGAAACCCATGCCGGCGCCGAGGGTGAAGATGAAGCCGATGGCCGTGCTCGTGCGCCAGTAGTTCTTCTCGAACTCCTCAAACCCTTTCTTGGTGTAGACGCGCACGTCGCGGGGCAGCCGGCGCTGCAGCCGGGCGGTGACCGCCGCCGGATCGGCGCCCGGGCGCAGGCGGATCAGCCCCAGCTCGATGCTGCCCGGGGCCGTGTTGGGCATCAGCCGCAGAAAGGTTTCGCGGCTGGTGATCACGTTGCCGTCCGCACCGAAGGACGGCCCGAGGCTGACCAGCCCCGCCACCCGCACCCGCTTGCCCGCCAGTTCAGTGTCCACCACCCGGCCGGAGCGGAACCAGCGGGCGATCGGGCCGAACTCCGGCCGGGAGCGCTCATCGAACAGCACCCGCCCGCGCTGGTTCAGAACCCGGGCCTGGTCGGCCAGGGCTGGATCGGTCAGCAGGGGATCGCCGGGCTCGAAGCCCAGCACCAGGATCGAGCGGGTGGAGCGGGTCTGGGGGTTGCGCCAGAGCAGCAGGTTCCAGTGCACCGGCGTGGTGCCCACCACATCGGGCTCGGCCATCGCCTGCACCAGCCGGCGGCGTGGGAAGCCCGCCATGCCGATCGAACTCATGGTGCGGGGACTGATCAGCACCAGGTCGGCGTCGAACAGCTTGTGGATCGTGACGCTGGCGTCGAAGAGGCCATCGCGGAAGCCCAGCTGCATGAACATCAGGATCCCCGCGAAGGCGATGCCGGCCAGGGCCACGGCGAGGCGGGCCGGCTGGCGGGTCAGCAGCAGCCAGGCCAGGGGAATGCGGCGCGAAGACCAGAGGGCGGGCATGGCGGGGATCAGGGATCGAGCCGGGCGATCACCTTGAGGCCGGTGAGGTCCTGAACGCGCCGGGCATCGGCGGAATCCAGGCTCACCCGCACTTCAATGATGCGGGAGTCGGCGTCGGCGATCGGATCAGCCGGGTCGGTGGCGACCACATCGCGCTGGCGCACCTGGGGGCTGATCCGGATCACCCGGCCGCGCAGGGTGCCGTCAAAGCCCCCGTTCTCACTGGTCAGGCGCACCGACTGACCGAGGCGCACGCGGCCGATGTCGCTCTCGTAGACCTCGACCAGCGCCTCCATCCGAGCGCTGTCGCCCAGCTCGAGGATGCCGTCGTCTCCGGGCCGCTCGCCACTGCGGGCGTGGATGCGCAGCACGGTGCCATCGATCGGGGCCCGCAGTTCGGTGTTGACCAGGTCGGTGCGCACCCGCTGCAGCTGGGCGCGGGCCTCCTGCAGCTGGCCGTACAGCTCGAGCGTGCGCTGCTCGCGCAGGTCGAGCTCGCTGGCGGAGAAGGCGCCGGCCGAAGCCAGCTGCCGGTATCGCGCCAGATCGCGGATCTGCAACGACAGCCGCCGCTGCAGGTTGGCGATGCGGGTCGTCAGCAGGGACTCCTCCGCCCGCTGGTTGGGGCCGTTGTCGAAGGTGGCCAGCAGCTGACCCGCCTGGACCCGCTCGCCCTCCACCACCAGCAGCCGGTTGATGCGCGGACTGCCGCCCATGCCGGTGATCGGAGCCGCCAGCACCCGGATATCACCGGCGGGCTCCAGCCGTCCCAGGGCCGCGACCGCTTCGGACCTGGCCGGGGTTGCCGGTGCCAGGGACGCCCGAGCGGGCGGAGCAGGACGGCGCCAGGGAGAGCGGACCAGCAGCGCGGCCAGGCCAATCGTGGCCAGAGCCGCCAGGCTGACAGCCAGAATCAGGGGGCGACGGGATCGTCGAACAGCAGCTCCTCGATGTAGCGATCCGCCCAGGCCGGGTTGAACGCCTTCTCCAGCACCCGTCGGGTCTTGTCGTTCTGTTTCTGTTGCTTGCAATAGCGGAGCTGCCCCTGCCAGCGAGCAACCGTAGCCGGGTCGCCTGCAGCCTGCGCATCAGACGACACCACCGCCTCGGCCAGCACGGCCAGCACCCGATCGACGTGGTCGATGAAGGCCTGCTGCTCGGCGTCGTCGCCGGGCCGCACGAACAGGACGTGGGGCGAGAAGATCGAACCCCAGGCCGGCAGCTCCCGCCGTTCGGCGAAGGCTCCCCGGTCGATGGCCGTCAGCCCGGCCTCGATCACGGCCGGCAGGGCGTCGGTCACCGGCGAAAGGTCGACGATCGCGGCCGAGACCACCCCCCGGCCGGCGACGATGTCGGCGCCGAACACGGGCAGATCGAAGCGGGGATCGGGGAAGAACACGCAATGCAGGATCTGCAGACCGGCCCCGAGCCGCGCCGTTTCCAGGTGGAGCTTGCGCAGACCACGGCACCGGAACACCTCGTTGCGGATGTACAGGTCTTCACCGTCCAGGCTGCCGCTGATCGCCTCCAGCTCCGGATCGATCGCCAGGGGCGCCAGCTCCGGCAGGTCGGCCCAGCGGGCCCGGATGCGCTGGGCCAGGGCGTCGACCAGGGGATGAACGCCACCGCTGGCGGGGCTGGGAGCTGGAAGGGAAGAGGCTGCCGATGTCATCGCGGCCTGAGGGCCAGCAGAATGCAGATCCTGCCACGTGTTCATGAGCGGATCCGAGGGACGTTGCGAGCCGTTGCTGCCGGGGCTGGCCGAACCGCAGCGGCAGCGTCTCGCCAACGGCGTCGAACTGGTGGCGTTGCCGATGGAGGAAGCGCCACTCGTCTGCCTCGATTTCTGGTGCCGGGCCGGCAGCGTCTTCGAGGGCCCGCAGGAGAGCGGCATGGCCCACTTCCTCGAGCACATGGTGTTCAAGGGCAGCCGCCGGCTGGAGGCCGGTGAGTTCGACCGACGGATCGAGGCGCTCGGCGGCAGCAGCAACGCCGCCACAGGCTTTGATGACGTGCACTATCACGTGCTGATCCCACCGGCGGGGGCGGCGGAGGCCATGGAGCTGCTGCTGGATCTGGTGCTCCATCCCCGCCTGGAGCCCGATGCCTTCGCCATGGAGCGGCAGGTGGTGCTCGAGGAGCTGGCGCAGAGCGAGGACCAGCCCGAGGAGGTGGCCCTGCAGCGGCTGCTGGAGCAGGGCTGCAGCCATCATCCCTACGGCCTGCCGATCCTGGGCCGCCGCCAGGCTCTGAACCGCCACGATCCGGACGCGATGGCCGCCTTCCACCAGCGGCTCTACACCGCGGATCGCTGCGTGCTCGCCCTCGGAGGCGCCCTGGCGGACGGCGAGCTGCTGCGCCAGGCCGCTGAAGGGGAGCTGGCGGCACTGGCCGGCTCCGCAGCCCCGCCGGGCGAGCCCCCGACACTGCGCATCAGCCCCGGGGAGGAACGGCTGGTACTGCCCCGCCTGGAAGCCGCCCGGCTGCTGATGGCCTGGTGGCTGCCGCCGGCCAACGCCATGGAAGCCGTGATGGGAGCCGACCTGGCCACGAGCCTGCTGGCCGAGGGTCGGCGCAGCCGGCTGGTGGAGCGGCTGCGCGAACAGCTGCGGATCGTCGAGTCGGTGGACCTCGATCTGCATGCCATGGAATTCGGCAGCCTGGCCCTGCTGGAGGCCGTCTGCGACGTCGACGACCTGCCCCACGTGAAACGCACGGTGGGTGAGGTCTGGGAGGAGGTGATGGACGCCACCATCAGCCCGGGCGAATGGGAGCGGATCCGGCGCCTGGTGGCCAACAGCTATCGCTTCGGTCTCGAATCAGCCGGTGCCGTCGCGGGCGTGATCGGCAACAGCCATCTGTGGGGGCGCGAGCAGCCCCTCGATCTGCCCCTGCGGCTGCTGGAGCACTGGGATCCGGAGCGCCTGCGCAGGGAGACCCTGCCCCTGCTCGATCCCGCCCGCGCCCGCGTGCTGGAGGCCGTGCCGGCATGAGCGACCCGATCGTGCCGGACACGAGCCGGCAACAGACCCTCGCCGGCGGCCTGCCGCTGGTGGTCCATCCCCGCGGCGGCCCGGCGATCCTGGCGGCCCGTCTGGTGGTGCGCGGCGGCAGCAGCCGGGATCCGGAGGGCAACCGCGGAGCCCACCAGCTGCTGGCCGGCCTGATGACGCGCGGCTGCGGCAACCTCGACGCCGAGGCCCTGGCGGACCGGGTGGAGGGAGCCGGGGCGGCCCTGCGGGCCGAGGCCCACGAGGACGGCCTGGTGATCGGCCTGAAATGCGCCGCCGACGATGCGGCCGATCTGCTGCCGTTGCTGCCGGAGATGATCCTGCGGCCCACCCTCGACACCGACCAGCTGGAGCTGGAGCGCCAGCTCAACCTCCAGACCCTGCAGCGCCAGCGGGAAGATCCCTTCCAGCTGGCCCACGACCAGCTGCGCCTGCTGCTTTATGGCACCGGGCCCTACGGCCATGATCCCCTGGGGGTGGAAGCCGAACTCGAGGAGGTGCAGGCGGAGGATCTGCGTCGGCTGCAGCATGGGCTGGGCGGCGATGGGGCCGTGCTGGTGCTTTGCGGACAGGTGCCGCCGTCTGTGGCGGAACTGCTGAACCCCGGCCTCAGCCAGGGGACCGGCTGGATGACCCATCCCCCCGCGCGGGCGCCGCTGGAGCCCGCCGCCGCCGCCCGCCAGGAGGCCGGCCCTGCCCTGGCCTGTGAGGAGCAGGAGACCGAGCAGCTGGTGCTGATGCTGGGCCGCGCCACGGTTCCACTCGGCCATGCCGATGCCCTGGCCCTGCGCCTGCTCCAGACCCACATGGGCATGGGCATGTCCAGCAGGCTGTTTCAGGTCATGCGCGAGGAACGCGGCCTGGCCTACGACGTCGGGGTGCACCTGCCGGCCCGCTGCGGCCCGGCCCCCTTCGTCTTCCACCTCTCCACCTCCGCCGATCGCGCCGAGGAGGCCACCACCTGCCTGCTCGACGAATGGCAACGGCTCCAGGAGGAGCTGCTCAGCGACCCCGAGCGGGAGCTGGCCCTCGCCAAGCTGATGGGGCAGGAGGCGATGGGTCGCCAGACCTGCTCCCAGATCGCCGAGCGCGAAGCCCTGGTACTCAGCCACGGGCTGCCGGCCGACTATGTGGAGTGGATGCTGAGCCAGGCTCCGGGCCTGGGCGCGGACGATCTGCGGGACGCCGCCCGCCGAACCCTCAGCGCCCCCAGCCTGAGCCTGGTGGGACCCGCAGCGGCCCTGCGCAAGGCCAGCGGCGCCTGGGAACGGCATGCCATTGCGCGCGGGGTTTAGCCCGGGGGCTGGGCGCGGCGCAGCTCAGCAGCCGCCAGCAGAAACGTGCCGCGGCGGAAGCGGACGGCCAGAGCGCCCCCTGGCCGCAGCTCGAGCACCTGGCCCACCTCGTCGGCGCTGATCAGATCCGGTGGCCGGAGCATCGGCATCGGATCGGCGGTCTTGAGGTAGCGCGGGGCCACCGCCAGCCTCACCCCGTCACCCACCGACAGGGGAACCTGGGGTGGGTTGTCGTTTGCGGGATCCACCGGGAGCACACCCTTCTCAGCTGACCCTACCTGCAGCAGGATGGGCAGCAGTCTGGACGCTGTGGTTTGCGGGCCCTTGCCACCTGGAGCGGCGCCATCGCCGGTCTGTTGCTGATCGTGGTGGGGGGCCTGATCCCCGCCGCGGTTCCCTTCCACGACGCCTCCGGCTGGAGCCTCCGGCCCCTGGGCATCACGCTGCAGGTGCCGGCATTGCTGCTGACAGCACTGGTCTGCGGACCGCGCAGCGCCATGCTGGCGGCGGTGGCCTATCTCAGCATCGGCCTGTTCCAGCTGCCGGTCTTCCACGAAGGAGGTGGGCTGGGGTATCTGCTCGATCCCGGATTCGGCTATCTGGCGGGGTTCGTGCCCGCTGCCTGGGTCACCGGGCGCCTGGCCCGCCGGGCCCGCCTCGACGATCCCCTCGGTCTGGCCGCCGCCGCCGCCGTCGGCCTGGCGGTGATGCACCTCACCGGCCTGATCAATCTACTGCTGGGCGGACTGGCCGGTCGCTGGAGCACCGGCCTGCTCCCCCTGCTGATCAGCTATACCCTCGCCCTGCTGCCCCAGCTGCTGCTGTGCTGTGCCGTGGGGCTGTTGGCCTGGCTGATGCGCCGTCTGCTGTTGATCGAATCGTGAGCGGGGCCAGCGATCGCGTCAGGCGCGCCTCCGGCGCCCAACCCAGCCGGGCCCGCCGCGCCTGGGTGCTGGCGGCGGCCGTGCTGCTCCTCGACCAGGCCAGCAAGCACTGGGCGTTGCAGCAACTCGGCCCGGGGGTGATCCAGCCCTTCATCCCCGGACTGCTGCAGCTGCAGCGGGTGGCCAACACCGGCGCCGCCTTCAGCCTGTTGAGCGGCAACACCGCGCTGCTGGGTCTGATCAGCGCCGTGGCCAGCCTCGGCCTGGCGGGCTGGCTGCTGCTGCGGCCACCGAGCGGGTTGTGGACCATCCTGGCGGCCGGTTTCCTGCTGGGGGGCACCCTCGGCAACGGCCTCGATCGCTGGCGGCTGGGATGGGTGGTCGATTTCCTGGAACTCGTGCCGGTGCGTTTCCCGATCTTCAACGTGGCCGACGTGGCGATCAATCTGGCGGTGCTCTGCTTCCTGATCGACCTGCTCCGCCCCACCCGCGCGGCCGATGCTTGAGTCCCTGGTCCGCAGGCTGGGGCGACGACCACCGCCCGAGCCTGCCGAGCTGGTGATCCACCGGTCGCAGCAGCAGCCCCAGCGACAGAGCCTGCCCGGGGCCTGCTACCGCATCGGTCGCGATCGCTCCAACGACGTCGTGATCGACCATGGCGCCGTCAGCCGCCGCCATGCCCTGCTCGAGCGGCGCGGCCCGTGCTGGTTGCTGCGCGACAACGGCTCCACCAACGGCCTCTGGTGGCAGGGTCGGCGCGTGCAGGAGCTGGTGCTGCGCTCCGGCGACCGGGTGCAGTTCGGCCCGATCCCGAAGCCGGGATTGCCGGAGCTGGGTTTCGAGGAGCAGGGCGCGCCGCGGCGTCGGCGCCTGCTGGATCTGACGCTGCTGTCCCTGCTGGCGGTCTCGGGCGGTGGTCTGCTGCTGCTGCTCTCGGCGCTGACCCTGCCAATCCGCGGCAGTCTCGCCACGGTGCGTGGACCACTGGTGCTCTACGACCGCCAGGACCGGCCGATGGCCTCCGCCGACGACCGCCGCCACCGGGAGCTGGCACGGCTCGGCGACTACCCGAAAGTGCTCGTCGACGCCCTGCTGGCCAGTGAGGACAGCCGCTTCTGGCAGCACCCCGGAGTCGATCCGGTGGGCACCGCCCGGGCCCTGCTGGTCAACCTGGCGGGCGGCCGGGTTCTGGAGGGGGGCAGCACCCTGACCCAGCAGCTGGCGCGCAGCCTGTATCCCGACCAGGTGGGCCAGGGCGAGACCCTGGGCCGTAAGTGGCGTGAGCTGCTGGTGGCCCTGCAGCTGGAGGCCCGCTTCAGCAAGCACGATCTGCTGCTCAGCTACCTCAACCGGGCCTATCTCGGGGCGGGCTGGGGCTTCGAGGATGCCTCCCGGCGTCTGTTCGCCAAGCCGGCGGCCCAGCTGGAGAGCGATGAAGCCGCCCTGCTGGTTGGCCTGCTTCCCTCCCCCAACGGCTTCAATCCCTGCGTCGCCCCCGAGCCGGCTCTGCGCTCCCGCAACCGGGTGCTGGCCAAGATGGTGGACACCGGTCGGCTGTCGGCTGATGCGGGGCGCTCGGCCAGGCGCCGGCCGATCCGCCTGGCTCCCGGCGCCTGCCGCGTGGCGGAGCGCCGCGCCGCCCCGTATTACAGCGACCAGGTGCGGCGCGACCTCGACGCCCTGGTGGGGGCGGATGTGGCCGCGGAAGGGAACTTCCTGGTCGACACCCACCTCGATCCGGCGTTGCAGGAGCTGGTGGAGCGTCTGCTGCGCCAGCGGCTGGAGCGCAACCCGGATGCCCGCATCAGCCAGGGGGCCGTGGTGGTGCTCGACAGCCGCAACGGCGGCGTGCTGGCGATCGCCGGCGGACGGGACTACGGCAGCAGCCAGTTCAACCGGGCCTCCATGGCCCTGCGCCAGCCGGGCAGCACCTTCAAGCTGATCCCCTACCTGGTGGCCCTGGAACGGGGCGCCAGACCCGGGGATCCGGTGCGCTGCGGCAGCCTGGAGTGGCAGGGGCAGCGCTTCGAGAGCGGTTGCGGCGGCAGCCTCAGCCTGCGTCAGGCCCTGGCGATCAGCAGCAACACCGCCGCCCTGCGCACCGCCAGGCAGGTGGGGCTGGACGCGGTCGTGCAAAAGGCACGGGATCTGGGAATCACCAGTCCGTTGCTGCCGGTGCCGGGTCTGGTGCTGGGTCAGAGCGAGGTGACGCTGCTGGAACTCACCGCCGCCTACGGGGCGGTGGCTGCGGATGGGGTCTGGCATGCGCCCACCACGATCCGCCGGCTGACCGATGCCGAACGCTGTGATCGCCAGGACAGCGCCAGGGTCGCGCCCGGCGAGCGGCAACGCGGCGGCGACTGTCGCAGCCCGGCCGCGGCGCGGCGCAGTGCCCTGACCCCGGGTCGGCGCGTGCTGCGCCCGGAGACCGCCAGGGCGATGCAGTCGATGCTTCGGGCCGTTGTCAACGGCGGCACCGGCACGGCAGCCTGGATTCCCGGCGGTGTCGGCGGCAAGACCGGCACCACCAACGATGCCCGCGATCTGCTGTTCGTGGGCTTCGATCCCCGCCGCCACTGGGTGATGGGCATCTGGCTGGGCAACGACGACAACAGCCCGACCCGGGCCAGCAGCGCCCTGGCCGCCGCTCTCTGGGGCGAGATCATGCGCTCCGCCCCGGCACCGGACTGATGGGCGGCCGACGTCTCTGGCTCTGGATCGGCCTTGGCCTGGCGGGCCTGCTGGTGCTGGGGCTGGTGCTGCAGGCCGTCAACCAGCTGCTCTGGCAGCTCAGCTACTGGCTGCCGGGCTGGCTGGTGGGCCCGCTGCTGCTGCTGCTGCTGGCCGCCCTGCTGATCGCCGTGGTGCAGATCGGCTGGCCCTGGTGGCAGGCCCTGCAGCGTCGGCCCGGTGGTGGCACGGCCCGGGCCACACCACCCCAGGCCCCCTCCAGCCGTCGGGAGGCTGCCGCCCGCAACCTGGAGGCCATCGACCGGACCCTCGAGCGGGTGCGGGATGCGGTGGAGCGGGAAGCCCTGCGCCAGGAGCGGCAGCGGATGGCGAGCGAACTGGAGCGCGGCGATCTGCTGATCGTGGTCTTCGGCAGCGGCTCGGCCGGCAAGACCTCGCTGATCCGCGCCCTGCTGCAGGAGCTGGTGGGGGAGGTGGGAGCCGCCATGGGCTCGACCCGCACCTCGGCCCGCTACCGGTTGCGGCTGAAGGGGCTGGAGCGGGCCGTGATCCTGGAGGACACCCCCGGGATCCTGGAGGCCGGCAGCGACGGCCGCAGCCGAGAGGAAAGCGCCCGGCGGCAGGCGTCCCGGGCCGATCTGCTGCTGCTGGTGGTCGATGGCGACCTGCGGGCCTCGGAACTGGAGGTGCTCGACACCCTGTCCTCCCTCGGCAAGCGGCTGTTGCTGGTGCTCAACAAGTGCGACCTGCGTGGCGAACGGGAGGAGGAGCGGCTGCTGGCCCTGCTGCGCGGACGGGTGAGCGGGCGGGTCGCTGCCGAGGATGTGATCGCGGCCGCCGCCGCCCCCCAGAGCGTGCCGATGCCCGGCGGCCGACCGCTGCAACCCCAGCCGGAGGTGGAAGCCCTGCTGCGACGGATCGCCGCGGTGCTGCATGCCGACGGTGAGGAGCTGATCGCCGACAACCTGCTGCTGCAGTGCCGCCGGCTGGGGGAGGCGAGCCGCGAGCTGCTCGATCGCCAGCGCTGCCAGGATGCCGAAGCGGTGGTCGATCGGTTCATGTGGATCGGCGCCGGCGTGGTGATGGTCACGCCGCTGCCCGGGGTGGATCTGCTCGGCACCGCGGCCGTCAATGCCCAGATGGTGCTGGAGATCGGCCGGATCTATGGCGTCAGCCTCAGCCGGGCCTCGGCCCAGGACCTGGCCGTGTCGGTGGGGCGCACCCTGGCCGGCCTGGGACTGGTCAAGGGGGGCGTGACGGTGCTCAGCACCGCCCTGAGCCTCTCACTGCCGGCCCTGGTGGTGGCGCGCGCGATCCAGGCGGTCAGCGCCGCCTGGCTGACCCGGGTGGCGGGCCGCAGTTTCATCACCTATTTCCGCCAGGACCAGGACTGGGGCGACGGAGGGCTGCCGGAGGTGCTCCAGCGGGAATACGACCTCAACCGGCGCGAAGGGGCGCTGCAGAGCTTCCTGCAGGCGGCGTTGCGACGGGTGGTGGAGCCGTTGCAGCGGGAGCCCGGCCTGCGCCTGCCACCCCGGCCGGGCGGGAGCCGGCGGCCGGGGCGTCGGCCAGAGCCTCCGGAGGTGGCGGCTGAAGAGGACCAGAGCGATCCAGCACCATGACCATGGCGAGGTAGAGCAGGCCGATCAGGATCGAGAGGGCGCCGGTCACGATCGCGACCCAGCGGGGGCGGCCCCCCTCGGCCTGCGTCGCCGTGGGTCCGGGCGTTGGGTTGCCGGCCGGCGCCTGAGCCGGGCCGGTGGGCCCGGAGGTGGGTGGTGGGTTCGGGGAGTCGGCCACGGACAGAGATCGAGGCGAGGGGGTCGGGCGCGAGGGGTGCCGGCGGTGCAGGCTGATGCCAGCGACGTGATCAGAGGCTGCGCAGGCTGCGAGCCACCACAGCGGCCACGCCCTGGAGCTGATCCTCGCCGGTGTGGGGATTGCCCAGCACGGCCTTGAGGTGGTGGCGGCCGTGGTGGAACGGCCGGGACAGCATCAGCTGGCGGGCCAGCAGAGCCTCGCGCGTGTCGAGGCTCCAGCGCTCGCAGGCCTGCATCGAAAGGCCCCGCGGCCGGAAGGCCAGCAGGTGCAGGGACCCGTTGAGCAGGTCGAGGTCGGTCAGGGGCGTCAGCAGCTGCGCGAGCCGGCGGCGGCGGGCGATCGCCCCGTCAACCAGGGCGGCGATGCCGCTCTCCCCGAGATGGCGGAGCCCCAGCCAGAGCTTGAGGATCTCCGCCGGCCGGGTGCCCTGGAGCCCAGCCTCGCCGCCGTGCCCTGCGCCCACGCTCGACTCCATGTACGGCAGACCGGTGGCGAAGGTGTCCAGCAGCAGGGAAGGCTGCGCCAGCAGCAGCAAGGAGGAGGTCTTGGTGATCCCCAGCAGCTTCTGCGGGTTGACCGTGAGTGAATCGGCCAGCCCGAGGTCCGCCACCCGCCCGGCCTGGTCGGGAGCCAGGCCGAACACCGCCCCGATCGCCCCATCCACATGCAGCCAGATCCCGTGGCGGCGGCAGAGCCGGGCGATGGCCACCAGGGGATCCACCGCGCCGCGGACCGTGGTTCCGGCGGTGGCCACCACCGCGATCACCGGCCGTCCGGAGGCCTCAAGGCTGGCCAGGGTGTCGGCAAGGGCCTCGGCATCGAGGCGACCCTCGGCATCCACCGGCACCGTCACCAGCGCGCTGGGGGAGAGCCCCATCACCATCAGGGCCTTGGCCAGAGAGACGTGGGCATCGACACTGGCCACGACCACCGCCTCACTGCAGCCGTGCAGCTGGCTCCGGCGGCGCGCGGTGACCAGCGCCATCAGGTTGCTGAGGCTGCCGCCGCTGGCGGCCACCCCACCGGCTCCCTGCGGCAGGCCGAGGCGGCGGGCCAGCCAGGCGCAGAGCTCCTGTTCCAGCCGGCTGAGGCTGGGGGAGAGCTCCTCGGCAAGCAGGTTGTTGTTGAGGCCGGCACAGATCAGATCGGCCGCCAGCGACGAGGCCAGAGCCGGTGGATCGAGATGGGCCATGGCGCCAGGATGACCCGGGTTGTAGGCCCCCTCCATCACCAACTGGAGATCCGCCAGCAGGCGTTCGGGGCCCAGGCCGCCGGCCTCGGGCGCCACCGCCGGCATCCGGGCCAGCGCCGGCAGGGGGGAGCTGGCGGCCGCCTGGCCGAGCCAGCGGCAGAGCTGGCTGGAGGCCGCCTGCAGAAAGGCCTCAAGCGCCGGATCGTGATGACGCGGATCCGGAAAGGCAGGCAGGGAATCCACCGGGGCCGGAGGGTGCACGCAGGGGGAGGAGCTGGCCAACGGCATCAATGGCATGGCGGGCATTCTGCCCGCCGATCCGGCAGCGCCGGTCCCTCTGCCAGGGTGGTGCCGTTGCGCGCTCCCTTGCCGTTCCACCGGTGCAGCCCCCGCCCCCGCCACCGGACGCCCAGCTCCAGGCCTGGATGGACCGCCTGCTGCGGCGGGCCGAGCGGGTGGGTCAGTCGGGCGAGATTCCGGTGGCGGCCGTGCTGCTCGATGGCGGGGGGAGGGCTCTGGGCTGGGGCAGCAACCGCCGCGAAACCGACGCCGATCCCCTGGGCCATGCCGAACTGCTGGCGCTGCGCCAGGCGGCAGCCGCGCGGCGGAGCTGGCGCTTCAACGACTGCACCCTGCTCGTGACCCTGGAGCCCTGTCCGATGTGCGCCGGCGCCCTGATCCAGGCACGGGTCGGCACGGTGGTGTTCGGCGCTGCCGACCTGAAGCGGGGCGGCCTGGGTGGCTGCCTTGACCTGGCGGGCGATCCAAGCGCGCACCACCACATGCGGGTGATCGGCGGCGTGCGTGGAGAGGAAGCCAGCCGGCAGTTGGAGGAGTGGTTCCGGGGCCGACGCGGCAGCCTCAGGCGACGGCGGCAGCAACGGGAGCCGAGGCCCGGAACGCCGGCAGCTCCGTCGCGAACAGCGTGAGCAGCCGCTCCACGTTCTCGGGGGTGCTGTTGTAACCCATCAGGCCGATGCGCCACACCTTGCCGGCGAGGGCACCAAGACCACCACCCACTTCAATGCCGTGCTTGTTGAGCAGGTACAGGCTGAAAGCCTTTCCGTCCACACCCTCAGGGATGCGCACCGTGGTGAGGGTGGGCAGGCGCAGCTCGGCGGGAACGTGCAGTTCGAGGCCGAGCGACTCCAGGCCGCTCCACAGAGCCTCGGCATTGCGACGGTGACGGTCCCAGGCGTTCTCCAGACCCTCCTCGGCCAGCAGGCGCAGGGCCTCGCGCATGCCGAAGTTCATGTTGACCGGGGCGGTGTGGTGATAGGTGCGGTCAGTGCCCCAATACTGATTGAGCAGGGTGACGTCGAGGTACCAGTTGGGAACTTTGCCCTGCCGGCCCATCATCTTGGCCTCGGCCCGCGGACCCATGCTGAAGGGGCCGAGACCCGGGGGGCAGCTCAGACCTTTCTGGCTGCAGCTGTAGGCCAGATCGACCTTCCAGGCATCGAGGAACAGCGGGACAGCGCCCAGGGAGGTGACGGTGTCGAGCAGAAGCAGGCAATCGTGGCGGCGGCAGAGATCACCGATGCCGTCCATGGGCTGCAGGACGCCGGTGGAGGTTTCGGCGTGCACTATCGCCAGGATGGCCGGCTTGTGGGTGATCAGGGCCTGCTCGATCTCGTCGAGCGAGAAGGCTTCACCCCAGGGCCGCTCGATCGTGACCACGTCCGCCCGATAGCGGCCAGCCATGTCAGCGAGGCGGTGGCCGAAGTAGCCCTTGATCGCCACCAGCACCTTGTCGCCAGGCTCCACCGTGTTGGCGAGGGTGGCCTCCATGGCGGCGCTGCCCGTGCCGCTCATCGGAATCGTGAGACGGTTGTCGGTCTGCCAGGTGTAGCGGAGCAGCTCCTGCACCTCACCCATCAGCTCCACATAGAGGGGATCGAGATGGCCGATCGGGGTGCGCGACAGGGCCTGCAGCACCGTGGGGTGGGCGTTGGAGGGACCAGGGCCGAGCAGCAGCCGGTCCGGCGTGGCGATGGGGTCCAGCCCGAGACGATGGGTGGTGGAGACGGGGGGCAGGACGGAGGCTGACAAGGGTGGTGCGGCGGGGCGTGGGCCGAGATTAGGGAACGGTGGTCAGGGGCCGTGCGCGGGCCGGCCCGGCAATTCAGCGGGCGCGGACGTTGGTGGCCGCCAGACCACGGCACAGATGCTCAAACGGCGCGCGGACGACGGCGGTGTCGGTGACACCTTCCTCCAGCAGCTTGTCGCAGAGCACGTCGGCCATCAGCGCGATGCCGCGCACAGTGGGGCCGGTGGGAACACCCAGACTCTTGTAAGTGTCGTCCAGGCCGTTGAGCACGCGCTCGTCAAGGATGGTCTTGTCGTCGGCCAGCAGGGCGTAGCTGGCATAACGCAGGAAGTAATCCATGTCGCGCAGGCAGGCCGCCAGGCGACGGGTGGTATAGGCGTTGCCACCCGGAAGAATCAGTTCCGGATTTTCGAGCCAGAGGAGCTGGGAGGCTTCCCGGACAATGGCCGCCGCTTCGCGGTTGATGCAGGCCACGGCGGCGAGCCGCACGGAGGCCTCGCCATAGAACGCATCGATCCGCTCGATCGCGTCCCGATCGAGATAGCGGCCCAGCTGGTCGTACCGGCCGATCAGGCCGGTGATGGCATCGCGCATGGAAGGTTGGGATCGACGCACCTGAAGCGGAAGTTAGCACTTGTGAACCGTCAGATTCCTGTCCACAGCCTGGATTCCGGCGATCTGACAGAAACGGTTACGCGAGCCGCCGCCATCACCGGGCCCCGGGCGGCAGCCGGTCGATGACAGCGGAAGACGCGGGACCAACCCACGGTTCGGTTGCAACCGCTACACAGGCGAGTCGGTAGCGCTGCGTACCTTCCCGTCTGCAGCGCCGTTGTCAGGCGCCCCTCCAGACCCTTTCCGTACATGGCCAAGACCGCCCAGGATGTCCTGCGTCAGATCCAGGACGACGGCATCGAGCTGATCGATCTGAAGTTCGTCGATCTGCACGGCAAGTGGCAGCACCTGACCGTGTGCAAGGACCTGATCGACGCCGATGCCTTCACCGATGGCGTCGCCTTCGACGGGTCGTCGATCCGCGGCTGGAAGGCGATCAATGAGTCGGACATGGCCATGGTGCCCGACCCCAGCACCGCCTGGATCGATCCCTTCTACAGCCACAAGACCCTCAGCCTGATCTGCTCGATCCAGGAGCCCCGCAGCGGCCAGCCCTATGGCCGCTGTCCGCGCGCCCTCGCCCAGAAGGCGCTCAACTACCTGGGCACCACCGGCATCGCCGACACCGCCTACTTCGGCCCTGAGCCCGAGTTCTTCGTCTTCGATGACGTCCGCTACAAGAGCGGCAACGGCGGCTGCTTCTATCAGGTCGATTCGGTGGAAGCCCCCTGGAACACCGACCGGGTCGAGGAGGCTGGTAACCAGGCCTACAAGATCCAGCTGAAGGAGGGCTACTTCCCGGTCGCCCCCAACGACACCCTGCAGGACATGCGCAGCGAGATGCTGCTGGCGATGGGGGCCCTCGGGGTGCCGATCGAGAAGCAGCATCACGAGGTGGCCACCGCCCAGCACGAACTGGGCATGAAGTTCGCCGAGCTGATCAGCGCGGCGGACAACGTGATGATCTACAAATACGTGGTGCGCAACATTGCCCGCAAATACGGCAAGACGGCCACCTTCATGCCCAAGCCGATCTTCGGCGACAACGGCAGCGGCATGCACGTGCACCAGAGCCTGTGGAAGGACGGCGTCCCCCTGTTCTTCGGGGAAGGCACCTACGCCAATTTGTCCCAGACCGCACGCTGGTACATCGGCGGCCTGCTCAAGCACGCCCCCAGCTTCCTGGCCTTCACCAACCCCACCACCAACAGCTACAAGCGTCTGGTGCCGGGCTTCGAGGCTCCGGTGAACCTGGTGTACTCCCAGGGCAACCGCTCGGCGGCCGTGCGGATTCCGCTCACCGGGCCCAGCCCCAAAGCCAAGCGCCTCGAGTTCCGCTCCGGTGATGCCCTCTCCAATCCCTACCTGGGCTTCGCCGCCATGCTGATGGCCGGCATCGACGGCATCAAGAACCAGATCGATCCCGGTGACGGCACCGACGTCGACCTGTTCGAACTCTCTGCCGAGGAACTGGCCAAGATCTCCACCGTCCCGGCCTCCCTCAACGGGGCCCTCGAGGCCCTCGACGCCGACAAGGATTACCTGCTGGCCGGTGGCGTGTTCACCGAGGACTTCATCAGCAACTGGATCGCCATGAAGTACGAAGAGGTGCAGCAGCTCCGCCAGCGGCCTCACCCCCACGAGTTCACCATGTATTACGACGCCTGATCCCCGTCAGTCCCACCCTGGCCCCCTCCTGGAGGGGGCTTTTTTGCGTCGCTGTCCAGGGCCTCCTGGGTTGCGGGTCCCGGACAGGGGCAGGGTGCGCCCCGGCGGATGGGCTCAGAATCCAGCCATCGTTCCCGATGGTCGCGATGCCCGCCACCACTCCGCCACAAGCCCCGTGCCGCAGACGGGCGGCGCGCCTCTGGGGGCTGCTCGCGGCCCTGCTGGTCGTTCCGCTGGCGGAGGGCAGCCGGCCGATGACGGCTACCGCCGGTGTCGCGCTGCCGCCGGTGGCGCAGCTCACGGCGATCGACGCCTACAACCGCGGACTGGAACAGGCCAGGGCAGGGAATCTCAGAGGCGCCCTGGCGCTCTACACCACGGCCATCTCCCTCAATCCGGGGTTGATCGAAGCCTGGTACAACCGTGGCCTGCTCAAGGACACACTCGGCGACCACGCCGGAGCGGTGGCCGATTTCGATCGGGCCCTGGCGATTCGCCCTCGCCCGCCCGCCAACCGACTGGCGGACATCCATGTCAACCGTGGCGTCGCCCGCAACCAGCTCGGTGACCGGCAGGGCGCGCTGGCGGATGTCAACGCGGCTCTGGCGCTCGATCCGAACAACGCGATCGCCTACAACAACCGTGGCCGGCTGATGGGGCTGATGCGCAACTGGGACGCCTCCTGCCGGGACTTCCGCCGGGCGGCGGCGCTGGGCAACGCCACCACGAAGCAGTACCTGAACTCAAGCGCCGGCGCCTGGTGCCGGAATCAGCCCTGAGCGCCGGGTCGTTGCTGGGCCATTGGCTGAGCCGGGGGCTCAGTGGGGCTTCATCTGGGCAATGGCGCTGTCGTGCAGACGCTTCTCGTGCTCCTGCCGACGGGCCCACGCCTCCTGCTGGCCGATCGCATCCTTGTCGGCTGCCGGATCGGGATGCTCGGTGATCTGGGCCAGGCCGGCGTCGTGCAGACGCTGCTGGCGCTCATGGTCGGTGGCCCAGGCCACGAATTCGGGAGCGGCGGCCTGCGCGTCGGGGGCCGGGGACTCCGCCCGCTGGGCGTCGGAGGGATCGGACATGGCTCGAGCGGGGTGACGGGAACGACCGGCGCCCACGTCGGTGCTGGGCGCTGTGATCATTCTGCGCACGGCCCACTGCTGCGGTGGAGGGGTTCACAGCTCTTCAGAGTGCCGTCCCACACCCGCAGGCCATGAAGGTCACCACGAGGCGTCGATCAGCGCCCCAGCCAGCTGGCGACCAGCAAGCCGACGCCACCCCAGCGCAGGGCTTGCCAGAACCGTTCCGTGGCCTGATCCAGAGGCCGCAGGGTCGGGGGCAGGGGATCGAACAGCTGCTGAGCCAGGGCCAGACGCTGGCGGCGCCGGCGCTGGGGAGCTGAGGCTTCTCCACCACCGTCCCGACGTCCGGCCAGGTCGATCACGGCCACCATGTGATGCAGCAGCGAGGGCCTGGCACTCAGCGGCAGGTGCTGCACCAGAGGACCGGAGCCGGTGAGCGGGGATCGCCGACGGGACCGCTGCGGGCGCTGACGTCGGCGGTCGGACTGGCGGGCGGGCTCGCGGGGACGCTCCATGGGGCAGAACAGCGACAGCGCCGGGCCCAGACGGCACCGACCACCGCCAGGATGGGGCCGAACCCGGCCGATCGTCCAGTGCCGGACATCTCTGCGATCACCATGGGTCCCGGCCATTCCCCGAGCACCAGCCCAGGCGCCTGGCCCGAAGGGGCGCTCGCCCAGGCGGAGGCGCTGCAGCGCAGCCTGGTGATCGGTGACCGCGACTGGCACCGGCTCAAGAGCCAGCGCTCGCGCCGGGCGGCGGAGCAGCTGGCGGCGGCGCTCGTGCAGCTGCTGGCGGCCGACGACCCCGCCCGGACGGCGGCCACCCCGGCCCGGGAGCGGGCGATCGCCCTGACGGACCATGCCCTGGCCTGGCTGCGGGCCGAACTCAGAGACCCAGGCTGCCCGGATCACGGCCACTGAGCCGGCCGCGCCGCACCGCCATCTGCAGGCGGTTGCCCCGGGGACTCCAGCGCACGTCATCGAAGCAGTGGTGGATGAGAAACAGTCCCCGGCCCGAGATGGCGTCGGTCTGCTCGGGGAGCCAGCGGCCGCGGGCATGGTCCGGCACACCCGGCCCCTCGTCCTGCACCTGCCACACCAGCCAGCGGGGGGTCACGATGCGGCGGACCCGCAGGCACTTGGTGGGGTCGCCGCCGTTACCGTGGCGCACGGCATTGACCAGGGCCTCCTGCAGACCCAGCTGCAACTCGGCCTGACGCAGGGCACAATCCACGGGTTCGAGCAGAAGCTCCAGCAGGGGAGCCAGCTGCAGCGTCGATGGGGTGATGAAATCGGCCCAGCGCAGCGTCATCGGCAGAGTCCGCAGGGCTCGATCAGCACCTGCCTGAAACCCTAGCCCGCAGGTGGGGCGGCGATCCGTCGGGCCAGGGCGGGATGACACAACAGCGCATCCATCAGGCGCACCCCCCGCAGCTGGTTGACCAGGGGCATGTGGCCCTCGGGGGCCTCGAGACTCCAGGTGAAGGAGCCCGGGTAGCGGGTCCAGATTCCGCTCTGCTTCCAGCCGAGGCGGGGCCAGAGCCGATCCCACTGGCCACCGCAGGCCTGCAGCAACCGCCCCTGGACCGAGAAGCCGAAGCGGCCGCGGGAGTAGCAGACCCAGAGCCGATCGATCGATTCGAGATCGGCGGGCGGCATCGGCGGCACCTCGCTGTAATACACGTAGCCGCGCTTTTCGGCTGCCGAGCCCGCCAGCTGGCGCAGCAGCGTGCTGGTGAGACGATCCGCCGCCTCGAACTCCTGCAGCATCAGGTGGCGCTGCAGCGGGGCGTAGTCGATGGCGGCGCCACTGCTGGTGGCCAGCCAGCCATCGGGGTAGCGCTCCAGCAGCGCCTGACGCAGGGCCGGTTCAGGAGCGACGGCCAGCAGCTGGATCAGGCAGCCCGCCCCCCAGTCGTCGCCGGTGGCGTCGAGGCCGTCGAGCCGATCGGGGATCAGGGGCAGCAGTTCGGCGCTGCGCTCATCGATCTGACGCAGCAAACTGCGCCGCTGGCGACCGGAAGCGGCGAGAAAACGGTCCAGCAACTGGTTCGGAGCCAGGGTGCCGGTGACCGGTGGACCGGAGAGCATGAACAGGCCGCCGCAGCATTCAGCTTCGGCCCACTATGTCAGGCAGCTTGAGGGATCGGGCCCGGGGAGCGGACCCTGCTTAGGATCCGGCTTTCGAGGATCGCCATGGCCGCCGCCATTCAGTTCTTCCGCGGCACCGATGAGCCGGTCGTACCCGACATCCGGCTCACCCGTTCCCGCGACGGCCGCACAGGCCAGGCGACCTTCGTGTTCGAAGAGCCCGAAGCGCTGGCCCCGGAGGCGATGGGCGACATCACCGGCATGTTCATGGTCGACGAGGAGGGCGAAATGGTGACCCGCGAGGTCAAGGCCCGCTTCGTCAACGGCAAGGCCTCGGCCCTGGAAGCCACCTATACCTGGAAAAGCACCGCCGATTTCGAGCGGTTCATGCGCTTTGCCCAGCGCTACGCCGAAAGCCACGACCTCGGCTTCTCCGGCCAGGGCGAGGGCGCTGAAGCGGAGGAGAGCGAAGGGTGACCTTCGCACAGTGGCTGGGGCTGATCGCGCTCGTCGCCGCCCTGATGCTCCTCTGGAGCCTTCGGGAGGCGGTGATTCTGCTGTTCGCAGCCATTGTGCTTGCCATGGCGCTCTGCACCCTGGTCGGTGCGATCCGGAAGCGTCTGGGATGCGGCAGGCCGATCGCCCTGCTGCTGGCGCTGGCGACGGTGCTGGTGGTGCTGGTGGTGGCTGCCACGGCGATCATTCCCCCCTTCGTCGATCAGTTCGGGCAACTGCTGAACAAGCTGCCCCAGGCCTGGAGCCTGCTGCTGGAGATGCTGCAACGGGCCATGGAGGCCGGCTCGCGGATGATCTACGGCGCCAGCGATGGTGGTCTGCCCTGGCTCAACGACAGCCTGCGGCGCGGCAGCCTGCCCGAGGACCCCGGATCCCTGGTGTCGAGCCTCAGCGGCGGCGCCCTGCGCTTGGTGGGATGGGCCGGCAACCTCGGTGCGGGCCTGCTGCAGACCCTGTTCGTGGTGGCGGTGGCGCTGATGATCGCGGTTCAGCCCACCGCCTATCGCGAGGTGTTGTTGCTGCTGCTGCCGTCGTTCTACCGGCGGCGGGCCCGGGAGGTGGTGCTGCAGTGCGGAGAGGCGCTCAGCGCCTGGATGGTCGGGGTGCTGATCAGCTCCCTCTGCGTCGGCACGCTGGCGGCGATCGGCCTGTCGCTGCTGGGGGTGAAGCTGGTGGCGGCCAATGCCGTGCTGGCCGGGCTGCTGAACGTGATCCCCAATGTGGGACCCACCCTCAGCACCCTGTTTCCGATGTCGGTGGCACTGCTGGACGACCCGTGGAAGGCGGCGGCCGTGCTGGTGCTGTACGTGCTGGTTCAGAACCTTGAGAGCTACCTGATCACCCCCTCGGTGATGCATCACCAGCTGAAGCTGCTGCCGGGCCTCACCCTCAGCGCCCAGCTCGTGTTCACGCTGCTGTTCGGCCCCCTCGGGCTGCTGCTGGCGCTGCCCCTGGCGGTGTGCCTGCAGGTGATCGTGCGTGAGCTGCTGATCCACGACATTCTCGATCGATGGAAGCCGCGGCGGTTCATGCCATGAACGCCCGCACCCTGCTCGGAGCCCTCGCCCTGGTGGTGCTGGGGATGCTGCTGTGGGAACTGCGCTGGGTTCTACTGATCCTGTTCGGTGCCGTGGTCCTGGCCGTCGCCCTGGATGTGCCGATCACGCTGGTGCGGCGGCTGCTGCCCCTCGGCCGCCCCGCCGCCCTGCTGCTGGTTCTGACCGTAGTGCTTGGCCTCGGCGGCTGGCTGACCAGCCTGCTGCTGCCCGAGGTGCTGGAGCAGGCGCAGCAGCTGGGCGTGCTGCTGCCGGTGCTGGCCCACCGCCTGCAGGATCTCCTCTCCTCCCTGCCGGGGATCCCTCCCCTCGATGACCACCTGCTCAGCAAAGCTCCCTGGGAACGGCTGCAGCCCCTCGGCAGCCAGCTACTGGGCGTGGCCGGGGGTGCCGCCAACAGCACGATCCAGATCCTTCTGATGGTGCTGCTGGCCGTGCTGCTGGCCCTGGATCCGCGCAGCCACCAGCGCCTGCTGATCGCAGCCACGCCCGCCTTCTACCGCCCGCGGATGCAGGTGCTGCTGAGCGAATGCCGCGAAGCCCTGGGCGGATGGCTGGCGGGAATGACCTGCTCGGCGGTGATCGTGTTTCTGAGCACCTGGGCCGGGCTGGCCCTGCTTCAGGTTCCGCTGGCCTTGCTGAGCGCCCTGGTCTGCGGCCTGCTCACCTTCGTCCCCACCATCGGACCGACCGCCGCCACCCTGCTGCCGCTGGCCGTGTCGCTGCTGGTGTCCCCCGCCAAGCTGGTGCAGGTGCTCGTGCTGCGCCTGGTGCTGCAGAACGGGGAGGCGTTCCTGCTGACCCCGATGCTGCTGAGCCGCACCGTCAACCTGCTGCCGACCGTGGCGCTGATGGCCCAGTTGTGCCTGGGGGCCCTGCTGGGGGTGCCTGGAATCCTGCTGGCTCTGCCGCTGGTGGTCGTGTTGCAGGTGATCGGGCAGGAGGTGTTGGTTCGCGATGTGATGGATCGCTGGCAGCGTGGCTGATCAGCCGTTGCCGGTTGAGTGATCCCGCTGCCAGGGCTGTGTGGTCCGGGCGTGCAGCGTCCGGTCCGGCCGAGCCGGCATCGTTCCTGTCTGTCGGTCAGCTCCGACCTCGCCGGCCGCGGTAGTGGCGCCAGAGGGAGGGCTGAGCCACCAGCACCGCCACCGCCAGGGGATGGCTGAGGATCGCCTGGGTGAGGGTGGTGAGGGTGAAGTGATCGAACAGCAGCAGCAGATCCACCCGCAGATCGGCGATCGCCAGGATCATCAGCATCACCGGCAACCCAGGCAGGCCCCGGCGCCGCGGGGCAGGCTGTGCGCTGAGGGCAGCCTCAGGGGAGAGACCGGGAGGGGAGGTCATCGGCGGGAGAGCACCGGCAGCAGCGTCGGAGCCAGGCCGATGCTGGACCAGCTGCCCACGGCGATGCCCACGGTGAGAGCGATGGCGAACCAGAACAGGCTGGGACCGCCGAAGAAGATCAGTCCCAGCAGCGGCAGCAGCGTGGTGAAGGAGGTGTAGAGCGAGCGGGTGAGCGTGGCGTCGACGGCCACATCCACCTGATCGGTGAGGGGCAGATCGCCGAGCAGCCGACGCTGCTCGCGGATGCGGTCGTAGACCACGACGGTGTCGGTGACCGAATAGCCGGCAACCGTGATCAGTGACACGGCGAACAGGGTGTCGACCTCAATCCCCAGCAGCAGCCCAAGCCAGGCAAACACACCGCAGGTGATCAGCACGTCGTGGGCAAGAGCCAGCAGCGCCAGAAAGGCGAAGACGCCGCTGTAGGCGAAGCTGATGTAGGCGGCGATCGCCGCGAAACTCACCAGCAGCGAAATGATGCTGGTGCGCAGCAGTTGATCGCCCAGGGTGGGGCCGATCGTGGACACCGAGGTGCCGGCGGGTTCGAGCGGACCGATGGCGGTGCCGAGCTGGCTCACCACCTCGGCGCTCTGATCGGGGGAGAGGGCCGGCAGCCGCAGGGTGAGGGAACGGCCGCCGTCGAGGAGCTGGACCGAGGCGCTGCCGAGGTTGGGCGGGAGCTCACCGGCCGGGGTGTTCAGGCGAAGAGCGGCCACCGTCGCCTGCACAGCAGGGGCGGTGACGGAGGCACAGTCGCTGCCGCAGTTCCGCTCGAGCTGGATCTGGGTGCCGCCGGTGAAATCGAGGCCGGGCTTGAGGGGCAGGCCGATCGAGGGATTCAGCCAGCAGAGCACGAGGCCCAGAATGCTGAGCCCGCAGGCCAGGGCCGAGCCGATCCAGGCCAGGCGGCGATGGCGGTTGATGCGGAAGCGGGGGGAGGGGGCGGAGGAGGTCACGGGCTGGGAACGATCGGTCAGGCCGCTGTCGAGGGGGCGGAAGGCAGCTGGCGAGCCGGCAGGAAATAGGTGGCGCGGCGAAGGCCGGGATAGGTCATCAACAGCCGCAGCAGGGTGCGGGTGCAGGTCAGGGCGGTGAACAGGCTGAGCATCAGACCGATCGCCAGGGTCACGGCAAAGCCCTTGACCAGGCCCGTGCCGAGGAAGAACAGGGCGGCACAGCTGATCAGGCCAGTGACGTGGCCATCGATGATTGAGGAGAAGGCCAGGGAGAAACCGGTGTCGATCGAGCGGATCAGGGTGTTGCCCGATCGCAGCTCCTCCTTGACCCGCTCAAAGATCAGCACGTTGGCATCGACTGCCATGCCGACCGAGAGGATGAAGCCGGCGATGCCGGGCAGGGTGAGGGTGACGGGAATCAGCGAGTAGATCGCCAGGTTGAACAGGGAGTAGAGCGCCAGGGCCAGCACCGCCACCATCCCCGGCAGGCGGTAGACCCACAGCATGAACACCCCCACCAGGGCCAGGCCCGCAAGGCCGGCGGCCAGGCTGCGGCGGATGTTCTCGGCGCCCAGGGACGGACCCACGGTGCGCTGCTCAATGATCTTGACCGGCAAGGGAAGGGAGCCGCCGCGCAGCTGCACTTCCAGATCGCGGGCATCCTCGGCGCTGAAGCGTCCGCTGATCGTGGCGGCACCTCCGGTGATGCCGGCGGCCTTGAACTCCGGTCCAACGGTGGCCTCACTGATCGAGCGGCCATCGAGCACGATGCCGAGCACCCGGCCGGTGCCGGCGATCGACTGGGTGAGGGCGGCGAACTTCTCGCCGCCGGGGCGGGTGAAGTTGAGGGTGACCTCCCAGTTGGAGCCGGTGGTGTCCTGCTGGCGACCGGCGGTGACCAGGTCCTTGCCGGTGATCAGGGTCGGGCCGTAGAGGGCACCGACCCGTCGGTTCACCTCATCGGCCAGGGCCTTGAGTTGCTGGGTTTCATCGCTGCCCTCGGGAATCGAGAGGCCCAGGCTGCGGAAGGCATCGGCCCGATCCTTGTCGGAGAGGGTGGGGGGAGGTGGGGCGGCGGGACCACCGCTGCCGGAATTGGCGGCGGCCAGCGCAGCCACCCGCTCGGGATCCCGGGAGGCGATCACAGCCTCCACCTGCCGCTTGAGGGGCAGCAGACCGGACATCTCCTCCTCGGTGCCGGGGCGCTGCGCCTTGAACTCCAGCAGGGCGGTGCTGCCCAGCACCTTGGCGGCCCTGGCAGGGTCCTGCTCGCCAGGGAGCTGAAGCACCAGCTCGTCCTCGCCAACGGTCTGGAGGGTCGATTCGGCCACGCCGAGGCCATTGATCCGGCGCTCGAGCACCTCACGCACAGCTTCGAGCTGCTCCCGACCGACACTGCGAATCTCGGCGTTGGGAAGCACCTGCAGGGTCAGCTGGCTGCCGCCGCGGAGGTCGAGACCGAGCTGGAGGCCGTAGGTGGCCAGAAGGGCGCCGGCGGCGATCGCCAGCGCCAGGATCAGGGCGAACCACCCCTGTTGGCGTGCCATCTCAGAGCTGCCCGGACTTGAGCTTGACGGCGGCCTCGACAATCTGATGCGGCTGGATGATCGTCAGGTTCTCGAGGTTGCCGTTGTACGGGGTCGGGATGTCCTGGGAGGACAGGCGAACGGGACGCACGTCCAGGTCGTCGAAGCACTCCTCGGTGATCAGGGCGATCAGCTCGGCGCCGATGCCGCCGGTCTTCATGCACTCCTCCACCACCAGCACGCGATGGGTCTTGCGGATCGAGCGGCGGATGGTCTCCATGTCGAAGGGCTTGAGGCTGATCAGATCGATCAACTCCACATCGACACCCTGCTGCTCGAGCTGCTGCACAGCCTTGAGGCAGTGGTGGCGCATACGCGAATACGTGAGGATCGTGACATCGGAACCCTCACGCACGACCTCGGCCTGATCGAGAGCACAGATGTAATCGTCCTGGGGGATCTCCTCGGAGAGGTTGTAGAGCAGAACGTGCTCGAAGAAGAGCACGGGGTTGTTATCGCGGATCGCCGCCTTCATCAGCCCCTTGGCATTGGTGGGGGTGCTGACGGCCACGATCTTGATGCCGGGCACCGCATGGAAATAGGCCTCGAGGCGCTGGCTGTGTTCGGCCCCCAGCTGGCGGCCGACCCCGCCGGGGCCACGCACCACGGCCGGAATCGTGTAGTTGCCGCCGCTGGTGTAGCGGAGCATCCCCATGTTGTTGGAGATCTGGTTGAACGCCAGCAGCAAAAAACCCATGTTCATGCCCTCGACGATCGGCCGCAGGCCCGTCATGGCGGCCCCGACGGCCATGCCGGTGAAGGCGTTCTCAGCGATCGGGGTGTCGAGCACGCGCAGCTCGCCGTACTTCTCGTAGAGGTCCTTGGTGACCTTGTAGGAACCGCCGTACTGGCCGACGTCCTCCCCCATCACGCAGACATGGGGGTCGCGCGCCATCTCCTCGTCGATGGCATCGCGCAGGGCGTTGAACAGCAGGGTTTCGGCCACGTCGGTGAGCGTCGAAGGGCGTCGCAGGGCTCTGCGGGCGTTTCCGTGAGGACCGCCGCGCGGCCAACCTATCTCAGCCCCCGGCGGCGAAGGTGCTCAGCAGCAGGACCGACAGCAGCATCCCCGGCAGGAGCAGGGTCACCAGCAGGCCCAGATCGTGGGGTGTCATCGCCGCAGCGCGGTGGGCCACCAGGCTAGGCGGGGTCGGCGGGAGGCGCTGGCAGCAGGCTGCGCACGAAGGTGAGCAGCAGACCGACGCCGATGAAGGCGAAGCTGAAGGTGGCCAGGAAGCACATCCCCACCACCAACGTCTTGACCGCCGTGGCGATGCTCTGGGCCACCGGGGCGCTGTAGTGGGGCGGATGCAAGGCGTAGTGCTGGACCACCCGCCGGCTCAGGCCGAAGCAGAGCCAGGCCAGCAGCGAACTGGTGATGGCCCCGCTCAGGAAACTGAGGGGGCCCTTGCGAGGCCGTTCGTCCGGTCGGGCCATGCCCGGCGTGCCGTCGCCAGGGGAGAGGCCGGACGCAGCGGATTCCGGCTCGGACTGGAGCACCGGAGCGGCAGCATCCGCTTCCGGCAGCTGGGCGGGGTCAGTCACGGCTGGCTCTCATCTGGCAGCAGGCTGGCACCGGAGCCAGTGCAGCGGCAGCACCAGCTCTGGAATCCGGCCGCCTCCAGGTCGTCCGCCAGCAGCCGGCCGGCCCGCTCCGCGGCCTCGGGATCGGCGAACAGGGCGAACAGGCTCGGCCCGGAGCCGCTCATCGCCGCCGCCAGCACCCCCTCGGCCTGCCGCAGCAGGGCCAGTCCCTCCTGCACACTCGCCACCTCGGCGGCCACCACCGTCTCCAGGTCGTTGCGCAGGGGCGGCAGGCTGCCCTCGCCGCCCAGGGCCCGCAGCAGGGGTCCGCTGCGCAGGGCCTGGCGGCGCTGGGCGAAATCGGCCTCGGTCTCCAGGTAGTAATCCCCCCGCTGCTCCCGGCAGCGGCCGTAGGCCCAGGGGGTGGAAACGGAAACCTCCGGGTGCTTGATCAGCAGCACCCCGTAGGACGGGGGGCACGCACCGGCCGGCTCCAGCACCTCCCCCCGACCGAAGCACAGGCGGGTGCCGCCCTCGAGGCAGTAGGGCACATCCGAGCCCAGGGAGGCGGCGATCGCGGCCAGGGCGCCGGGATCCAGATCCAGCCCCCACAGCGCCTGCAGCCCCACCAGGGTGGCGGCGGCATCGCTGGAGCCACCGGCCAGTCCAGCCCCGATCGGGATCCGCTTCTCGAGCTGGATCGCCGCCCCGAGTTCCGGCAGCCCGACCCGGGCGCGCAGGCTCTCGGCCGCCCGCACGATCAGGTTGTCGGCCCCGGTGGGCAGGTCACCGGCATCGGTGCGAAGGGTGATCGCCCCATCCGCGGTCGGCGTCAGGGTGAGACGGTCGGCCAGATCGATGGTCTGCATCACCATCGCCAGCTCGTGGAAGCCATCGGGGCGCAGACCGAGCACCTCCAGATGAAGATTGATCTTGGCCGGGGCGAGCACGTGCAGATCAGGCATGGGGAGCGGCTCCGGTCTGCTCAGGGACCGGCATGGAAGGGGCTTGGGCACGATTCAAGCCGGCCGCCAGGGCCAGCCAGCGCCGGGGATCGAGTTCCTGGGGGCGTTGCTCCAGGGCCACATCGGCCCCGGCCGCCAGGGCCAGCAGCTCCTCCGGGGGCAGCAGACCCGCCAGGGTGTTGCGCAGCATCTTGCGGCGGGAGGCGAAGCAGCGCCGCAGCAGCATCTCCACCGTGCGGGCCAGGGCGGGCGCCGGCCGGTCCGCCGGGGAGAGCGGATCGAGGCACACCACCTCCGACATCACCCGCGGCGGCGGGCTGAAACAACGGGGAGGCACGCTGCAGACCGACGCGCAACGGGCCAGCAGCTGCATGCGCACGCTCAGGGCGGAGAAGGCACTGGCGCCCGGCTGGGCGCGGATCCGCTCCCCCACCTCCTGCTGCACCAGCAGCACCAGCCGTCGGTAGGGGTGATCGTGGGGCCGGTCGAGGCGACCGACCAGACGCTCCAGCAGCGGCCCGGTGATGTTGTACGGAATGTTGGCGACCACCTTGTCGCAGGCCGGGGCATCCAGCGGGGCCAGGGGAACCTCCAGGGCGTCACCCTCCACCAGCTCGAAGCGGGGCTCGGCGCCGAAGCGGCCGCGCAGCCCCGCCACCAGGTCCCGGTCGAGCTCCACCGCGCGCAGGGCGGCGATGGGGCAGGCCAGCAGCCGCTCGGTGAGGGCGCCACGGCCGGGCCCCACCTCCAGCACCCGCTCCCCCGGCTGCAGATCGGCGGCGGCGACGATCCGATCGAGCACGCTGGCATCGCTGAGCCAGTGCTGACCGAACCGCTTGCGCGCCCGATGTCCGTGGAACGTCATGGCAGCCCCTCGTCTGGCTCCAGATTGCAGGGCCGTGGCGCGTCGCGCTGATCAGGCCAGCATGGGACTGGACGCCGCGCGCCAGCCATGCCTCCCCTCGGCCACCGCCAGCCCGATCGCCTGTTGCCGCACGAGGGCAATCACCAGCCCCCCTCGCAGCGCCCCCGGCGCCCCCGCCGGCTGGCCGGACTGATCACCCTGCCCCTGCTCGCGCTGGCCCTGCTCGCGCTGGCCCTGGCCGCCGGGCCCGCCCGGGCGGGCAGCTCCACCGCCGATTCCACCTGGGACAGCTCCAACGCCCTGCAGCGCGCCATGGAGGGTGTGCCGGCCGGAGCCAAGGTCACGCGCACCAACTGCCAGGACATTGCCCTGCCGGGCAACAACGACCGTTACCGCTGCACCGTCTTTTACGAGCAGCCGATGGGCGACGGGCCTGTGAGCACCCCAACCCCTCCGGGCAACCCGAGCCCCTGAGACGGGGCTCAGTCGTGGCTCAGTCCGGGCCCTGGCGGGATTCAGGCGTGAAGCCGGATCCAGCGCACCGGGCCTGCCGCCGGCGGCAGGGGCACCAGGGCCGCCACCAGTTCCACCGGGCGCTCGGCCAGGGCCGGATGGTCGGCGATCCAGCAGGCCCAGGCGCGCCGCAACCGGGCCCGTTTCTGCCAACCCAGACCATCCGAGCGAGCCGCTGCCGCGGGGCGGCGCCGCCCCTTGACCTCCACCAGCAGCAGACGCCCCGGCTTGGCCATCACCAGGTCGAGCTCGCCCCAGCGGCAGCGCCACTGACGTGACAGCAGCAACCAGCCGCGGCTCCGCAGCAACCGCAGGGCCCGCTGTTCAGCGAAATCGCCGCTGCGTTGCCGCTGGCTGCGCGACACCTCACCCCCCTGCCGTGGCTGGGGTCAGTGTTCCCGTGCCTGGACCGGGCTGCCGCCACTGGAGACGCCCCGGTGCTCGATCAGCGCCCGTTCCATCTCGCCGGGTGTCAGGGGGGGCGACAGATGGAAGCCCTGGCCGTAGCCACAGCCCAGGATCTGCAGCATCTGCAGCTGGCGGGAGCGTTCGATCCCTTCGGCCACCAGCTCGAAGCCCCTGGCCTTGGCGGCGGCCACCAGAGCCGTCATCATCGCCTGCTGCATCGGGTCGTAGTCGATGGCGGCGATCAGGCTGCGGTCCACCTTCACCTGGCTGAGGGGGAGCCGGTCGAGCCGCTGCAGCCCCGCGTAGCCCGTGCCGAAGTCATCCATCGCCAGCCGGAAGCCCTGGCGCTGCAGCTCCGCCAGGCGCAGCACGGCCCGCTCCCGCATCGGCAGCAGGTCGGCCTCGGCGATCTCCAGCACCACGCGGCTGTTGTGGAGGCCGTGGCGGGCCAGGGCCTGCGTCAGAAAGGCCATGTCGTCGGAGTTCTCCACCTGGAGGGCCGACAGATTGAACCCGAGGCTGGAGAGGCGGTGACCGGCCTGGTCCCAGGCCGCCAGGGTCGCCAGGGCGGTGTCGACCACCCAGCGCCCCAGGGTCGAGATCTGCTGGGTGGCCTCGGCCACGTTGATGAAATCGCGTGGAGACTGGCGTCCCAGGACCGGGTCCTCCCAGCGGCAGAGGACCTCCGCCCCCACCAGACGGCGGCCGTCCAGGGCCATGATCGGCTGAAAGGCCAGCTCAAGACCACCGCGCTCCAGGGCGCTGGCCAGGGGAAGGGCCAACCGCTCCTTGATCTGCACCGTGTGTTCCGGCGGCTGGGCCAGCCGACAGGCCCGCACCGGCGGCCGGTGGGTCTCCTGCAGGGCCTGGGTGGCTGCCTGCCGCAGCCGGTGGAACTCGCTGCCATCCTCCGGGGAGCGGGCCGCACCCACATGGAAGGCAGGCTCCACCACATGCTCCATCAGGGTGAGCGGCTGTTCGATCACCACCAGCAGATCGTCGAGCCTGTGCAGCAGCGCCTCCTCCTGCCACTGCCCGGGCAGGACGACCAGAAAGCGATCGCCCCCTTCCCGGCAGAAGAGGGCCTCAGGCGGCAGGGCGGCCGACAACCGCTCGGCGAGGCTTTCGAGCAGGGAATCCCCGGCCTCCAGCCCGAGGGTTCCCTGCACCAGATCGAGCTGCTGGAGCTGAAGGTGAAGCAGCGCCAGCGGGCCGCCGTGTTCGACCACCAACGCCTCGAGGGAGCGCGGTTCCTGGCGGCTGTCGGGCAGTTCGACGAGCAGGGCGGCCCCTGGGGCCGCCGACCCGGGCAGCCCGGTCAGGCGCAGGGGCAGGCTGCCGGCGGCGAAGGGAAGGTTGAGGGTCGGCCGGGCTCCGGCCAGCAGCTCGGCCAGGGCCGGCCGCAGCGGCTCGGGAATCAGACCCTCCAGCGCACGCCCCACCAGGGCGACAGCAGGGGATCCGAACCGGCGGGTGAAGGCGGCGCTCACCAGCTGCAGCATCCCGTGGCCGTCGGCGAGGGCGGCGGGATGGCGGAGATGGTCGATCAGCACGTTCCCGGCCCCCGGAGCCAGCGCACCGGGAGCGCCCGATGGCAGGGACTGTCCCGGGTCATCGGCGGCGATCACAGCGAAGGCAAAACCTGTTGGAGAGATGTGAGGGGCACCGCTGGCAATGCAGCGGATCGGTGAGCGCCGCGTCGTGCGCATCGACCGCACGCTAATTCGGATGCCGTCGTTCTTTTCATGATCCCCCCTAGGTTGGTCGCTTCCGTCACCGCCGCCGCCGCCGGCCCCTGCGATGGTCCGCCTTCCCCTCCCCGATCCCGCCCGTCTCGGCCGTGGGCTGCTGGCGCTGACCGCAGCGCTGCTGCTGGGACTGGGACTGGCGGCACCGGCCGTTGCGGCGATGGACTACGCCAAGCAGGTGCTCATCGGCGCCGACTTCCACGACGCGGACCTGCGGGGGGTGACCTTCAACCTCACCAACCTGCGGGACGCCGATCTCTCCGGTGCCGATCTGCGCGGCGCCAGCCTGTTCGGCGCCAAGCTCCAGGATGCGGATCTGCACGGGGCCGACCTGCGCGAGGCCACCCTTGACGGTGCCGTGTTCGATGGCACCGATCTGCGCAACGCCCGCCTCGAGGACGCCTTCGCCTTCAACACCCGCTTCGAGGGGGATCTGCGGATCGAGGGAGCCGATTTCACCAACGTGCCGTTGCGCGGCGATGCCCACAAGCGGCTCTGTGCCCTTGCCAGCGGCACCAATTCGGCCAGCGGCCGCGACACCCGTGACAGCCTGGGCTGCGGCTGAGGGCCGCCCCGAGCACCGCCGTCGTCCCCTCCACCACAGCCCCCATGAGCTTCGACGCCCACAGCCTGGAACGCCTCGCGGCCCTGGGGCGCACTCTGCCGAGCCGGCTACCCCCACCGGCTGACGCTTCCGAGGCGGCGACGGATGGCTCCGCAGACGGCGGCCCGCCCCGCAGGAGCGATCGCCGCCACCGCCTGGAGACGGAACAGGATCCGGCCCAGCTCTTCCATGCGCTGATGCAGGCCAGCAGCGACGGCACGGTGCCGCCCCACCTGCTTGAGCGCCTGCGGGATCTCGAACACCAGGCGCCACCGCCCCTTGCCGGCCCTCCTGCCGGGTCCGCCGCCAGGACCAGCGGCCCAGGCCCGCAGCGCCGCCGCCCGGGGCGGGACCCGGGCACCGGGACGGATGACGCTCTCTACACCGCCTTCAGCCAGCTGTTGCTCGAGGAGGAGGACGGCGACTGACCACCCGGTCCTGACGCATCCCAGCTCCCGCCGTGATGGCCCTTCGCCGAGCCCTGCCGTATGGCCACGGCGTTCAGCGGCCCCTCGCACTCCGGTTCTCGGCCGAGACGGTCCCGGACAGGGAACCGGTCCGCTCCTGACAGCCCCGCATCCGCTCCGTGCCGTTGCGTCAGGCTCCCGCGGCTGCCCTGGTCTTTCCCCAGGCTCTCTGCCAGGCCCTGGCATCGGGCGCCAGCGGACCCTGTCCACCGGGCCTGGGGCGGCCGCCCCGCCCCGATGACCAGCCGACCCGGTCACCAGCCAGCCCGATCAGCCATCCGGGCCTGATCAGCCGCCTGCGCGAGCGGCATCCAGCGCCGCCCCACCCGCCGGCGCCAGTCAGTACATCTGTACTATTCTGCAGGGGTTGATCCGGCTCCATGGCGACCACCGGTCTGAATCTGCATGCCGCCCTGGTGCCCGATCCGGGTCACACCCTGCTGCTGCGGGTCTGGGGCGACTCGATGGTGGGGGCAGGCATCAGCCACGGCGATCTGCTCGTCGTCGAGCGCGGCCAGGCTCCCCGCCACGGCCAGATCGTGGTGGCCTGCCTGCAGGGGGCCTTCACCCTCAAGCGCCTGATGCGCCGGCCCGGCGGCTGGATGCTCGAAGCGGCCCACCCGGCCTGGCCAGCGCTGCCCCTGGGCGACGGCAGCACCTGGGGGGTGGTGCGCCATGTGATCCACACCCTGCCGGCCGGCCGATGAGTGCGGGCATCGTGCTGATCGATGGCAACAACTTCTATGCCTCCTGCGAGGCGATGGTCGATCCGGCGCTGCGCGGCCGGCCCCTGGTGGTGCTCTCCAACAACGACGGCTGCATCGTCTCGCGCAGCGCCGAAGCCCGGGCCCTGGGCATCCCGATGGGCAGCCCCCTGTTCCGGGTCCGGCACCAGCTGGAGCGCCACGGCGTGATCGTGCGCAGTTCCAACTACGGCCTCTACGCCGATCTGAGCCAGCGGCTGATGACGCTGCTCGAGGCCTGGGTCGAGGAGCTGGAGGTGTACTCGATCGACGAGGCCTTCGGTCGGTTGCGCCGCCCCGCCGATGGCGATCTGCTGGCCTGGGGACGCCAGCTGCGGGCGGAGGTGCGCCGGCAACTAGGCCTGCCGGTGGCGGTGGGCATCGCCCCCACCAAGGTGCTGGCCAAGATCGCCAACCGCATCGCCAAACGCGATCCCGCCCATGGCGGCGTGTTCGACCTGGGCAGCGTCGGCGCGATCGATCCCTGGCTGGAAGGCATCGCCGTGGAGGACGTCTGGGGCATCGGCCGGCGCCTGTCGCGCTGGTGCCGCCTGCGGGGGATCACCAATGCCCGGGAGCTGCGCGACCGCCCCCCGGGCGAACTGCGCCTGCGCTGCGGTGTGGTGGGTCTGCGGCTCCAGCAGGAGCTGCGCGGCCATCCGGTGCTGCCGCTGGTGGAGCTGCCGGCGGCGAAGCGGGAAACCTGCGTGAGCCGCAGCTTCGGCGAGCCCGTGACCCGGCGGGAGGCGCTGCGTGAAGCGGTGGCCACCTATCTCAACCGCGCCGCCGAGAAGCTGCGGCGGCAGCGGCAGCGGGCCGGCGCCATCACCGTGTTCGTGCGCAGCAGTCCGTTCGATGGCACCAGCTTCTACGCCAATGCCGCCACGGTGACCCTGGCCCTGCCGAGCAGCGATACCGCCGTGCTGCTGGCCGCCGCCCTGCCCCTGGCGGATCAGATGTTCCGCCCCCACAAGCCGTTGCAGAAGGCCGGGGTGCTGCTCCAGAACCTGCAGCCCGACACGCTGCTGCAGCACCACCTGCTCGTGCCGCTGCCGGAGGGTCAGCAGCAGCGGCGCGACCGGCTGATGGCAACGATCGACGCCCTCAACCACCGCTTCGGCCGCAACACGGTGCAGTGGGCGGCCTGTGGCCTGCAACCGGCCTGGCGCATGCGCCGTTCACGCCTGTCGCGGGCGGCCACCACCCGGATCGAGGACATTCCGGTCGTGCGGGCCTGAGGGCGCGGCCGCCAGGCCGGGGCAGCGAGGGGAGACGGAGGACTCAGGCGGCGGCCAGGGCCGCCACGATCATCGCGGCCGACACGGGAATGGATTCGAGCGCATCGGCGTTGTCGAGGAAGGCATCGAACGAGGCGTAGCGGAGCAGGTGGGGATCGGCGCCGGCAGCGGCGCAGGCCGCCGGCCAGTCACCGTCATCGGGACGCACGAGGGCATAGGCGGTGAGCGCTTCGTCGGCATCAGCGCCGTCGCCGATGCTCTCGCCATGCCAGAGGGCTTCGTAGAAGGTCATGGGGCGGAAGTGCGGAACAGAGGGCCAGAGGACACGAACGGGAGGGCAGCCGGGGCGGCGGGCCGGGCCGGGCGAGGCCAGCGGCAGAGGGGCTCAGCGCAGGACTCGGCAGGACCAGGGGCGATAGGGAGAGGGCCGGACGATCCAGTCCAGCGCGGAGCGGTCCGAAGCCAACCAATCCTGAGCCAACCCATCCAGATCCGACCATCCCAAGCCAGGCAGTCCGTTTCAGTGCAGGCCTGACCAATCCAGGCCTGAGCCAGAGCAACCGGACCGGAGCAAGCCAGACCAGCCGAAACCGGAGCCGACCAGAACGCATCACCGGTCACCAACCGAGGGGCGGAAGTCAGCGGCCGTCGAACAGGCAGGCGATCTGGTCGCGGCCGTTGGACTTGGCCAGCTGCAGCGCCCGGTCGCTGCGCCGCAGCACGTCGGTGAAGCTGCGGTCGGCGGGGCCCATGGCCGTGAGGCCGCCGCTGATGTGCAGGGCCACATCCGAATGGCGATGGGGACCCGGCAGCTGCCCCACCTCCCGCCGCAGCCGCTCGGCCAGGGCCAGGGCACGGGCATCATCGATGGCCGGCAGCAGCAGGGCGAACTCGCCATCACCGATCCGGCCGGCGAAATCCTGTTCGCGCCGCAGACCATCGAGGAGGTGGCGCAGGTTCACCAGAATCTCATCGCCGACATGGTGGCCCCAGCGGTCGTTGATGCGGCGGAAGTGGTCGATGTCGAAGCAGAACAGGGCCAGGGACGTGGTCTCCCGACGGGCCTTGCTGAACTCCCGATCGCCGATCTGCAGAAAGGTGGCGCGGCTGGACAGACCGGTGACCGGATCGAGGAGGGCGTGGCGGCGCAGTTCCAGTTCGCGCATCACCAGCTCGGCCAGCCACTGGAGCTGGCGCTGCTGCACCGGCTCAAGGCTGCGGGGCTGGCGATCGACCAGGCAGAGGGTGCCGAGCTTGTGACCGGCCGGGCTGATCAGGGGGGCACCGGCATAGAAGCGGATGTGGGGATCCCCCAGCACCAAAGGGTTCTGCCGGAAGCGCTGATCCTCGAGGGCATCGGGCACCACCAGCACCCCTTCGCCGGCGATGGCATGGGCGCAGAAGGCGACCTCCCGCGGGGTCTCGCGCACCTCCAGGCCCCGACGGCCGAGAAACCGCTGGCGATTGCGCTCGACCAGCGAGATCAGCACGATCGGCGTGCCGAAGATCGAACTGGCGATGTCGAGGATGCGCTCGAAGGAGCTGTCGCCATCGAGGGTGTCCACACCGAGGCGCTCCAGCTCCCGCAGCCGTTGCTCCTCATCGACGGGGATGGGATAGGGCACGGAGCCCGCACTGGCACCAGCGGCAGGGGTGGCGCCGGAGGCAGGGGCAGCGTCAGCGGCCGAGGCCTCCTCGGCGGGCAGGTCGCCAGGCGTCTGGGCCATCGTGCCGCCTCGTGAAGCCTCAACCCTAGGGTGAACGGAGCGAGGGCGCAGGGGACATCGCCGGAGGTCCCTCAGGCGGCCGGTGGCAGCAAGGCCTCCTCCTGGGTCGCACAGCGGTGCCGGTCGAGGGCATCGAGATAGCGGCGTTCGCTGTAGTACGCCTCCTGGAAGCGAAGGGCATCGCCGTTGAGCTCGGCGAACAAGGCATCGACCCGGGCCTCCATCGCCAGACCGGCATGGGCCGGACCGGTGCCGGTGGGGGAGGGATCGGCATCCTCGGCCAGCAGGCGGGCGATGCAGGTTTCCAGGGTGTCAAGCCGCTGGGCACTCCAGGCATCGAGCAGATGACGGCAGCGGCGCAGGGTGCGCTGCCGCTCCAGCACCGCCGCCGCCCCCCGGAGCTGGGGCAGGGGCTGGAGCAGGGCCAGGCGCTGCAGCTCGGAGGGATGGAGCAGGGGGGTGAGCCGGGTCTGCAGGTCGCGGTGTTCCACCAGCAGACGATCGCTGAGCAGCCGAGGCAGATCAAGGGCGGCCAGATCGTGACCGGGATCGGCGCCACGGGCGATCGCCTCGAGGCGACCGGCGCCGAGGTTGTCTTCCTCCAGCTCGCTGACCAGGGCCCAGAGCAGGCGATGGGGCTGGAGGGCGAAATCCTCGAGATCGCGCAGGCGCAGCTCCTGACGCACGGCGCCACGCTGCTCGGGGCAGTGGAGATAGAGCCGCAGCAGATCGGCCTCGGCCCGCTCCCGCAGGCTCGCATCGCCGGGCTGCTCCCAGCGGCTGGAGCGCCCGTGCCAGCGCTGGCCCTTGACCTGCTGGCGCAGGTCGTCCTCCAGCTGCAGGGCCAGCCGTGCCTGCCCGCCGGACAACCGCTCAGCCACGGTCTGCAGGTAGTGGCTGCGCACCGCGCTCTGGGGCAGCTTGCCAAGCAGGGCCACCAGGCCGGTGACCGCCTGCTGGAACTGGTCAGCCCGGCTCAGATCGCGGTTGGCGAGCACCTGCTCGATCTGCCAGTCGAGCCAGAGGGGGGCTGCGTCGAGCAAGGCGCGATAGGCACCACTGCCCTGCTGCTGCAGAAACTCATCGGGATCCTTGCCGGCGGGCAGCTGCAGCACCCGCAGCTCAAGCTGGCCCTGCAGCGCCAGCTGCTCCACCTCGCTGATGGCCCGCTGGGCGGCGCGGACACCGGCGGCGTCGGTGTCGAAGTTGAGCACCAGCCGCCGGCCATCGGTGCAGCGGCAGAGCTGGGTGATCTGGCGGCTGCTGAGGGCGGTGCCGAGGGCGGCCACCGCATGGGTGATGCCGGCGGCATGCAGGGCGATCACATCGAAGTAGCCCTCCACAACCACCGCCCGGTCCTCGCGGCGGATGGCGTCGGCGGCACGGTCGAGGCCGAACAGATGACGGCCCTTCTCGAACACCTCCGTCTCGGGGGAGTTGAGGTATTTGGGTTCAGCGCCATCGAGGCTGCGGCCACCGAAGCCGATCACCCGGCCCTGGCGATCGCGGATCGGCACCATCACGCGGTGACGGAAGCGGTCGTAGTGGCCGCTGCCGCCCTTGCGGGGAACCACCAGCCCGGCGGCCTCCAGCAGCTCGGGCGCCAGGCCCTCCACCTGGCGCAGGTGAGCGAGCAGACCATCCCAGCGATCCGGCGCGTAGCCGAGAGCGAAGGTCTCGATCGTGGATTCGCTGAGGCGTCGGGACTCGCGCAGGTAGGTCAGCGCTGCCGCCCCCTCCGGAGCCCGCAGCTGGGACTGGAACCAGCCGGCGGCGAGGGCCAGGACCCGATGCAGCTGCTCCCGGCGGCTGAGCTGCTGGCGCAGCCGCTCCTGCTGGGGGGCATCGAGGGTCTCAACCGGCAGCTGATAGCGCCGGGCGAGCTCCAGCACCACATCGCTGAAGCTGGCCCGCTGGTGTTCCATCAGGAACTTGATGGCGTTGCCGCCGGCGCCGCAGGAGAAGCAGTAATAGAACTGCTTCGCCGGCGAGACCGTCATCGACGGCGAGCGGTCGTCGTGGAAGGGACAGATCCCCACGAACTCGCGGCCCTTCTTCTTGAGCACCACGTGCTCGCCCACCACCTCGACGATGTCGGCCCGCTCCTTGACGGCCTCGATCGTGCGGGGGTGGAGCCGGGGCGTGGACATGCGGGAAGCCGGTGGATGGGTGACCGGGCTGAGGGAGCGGACCGGGAGCGGGAGGAGGGGCTGGTTGTCGGGCTGAATGTCCGGTTGGAGCGGCGGCACCAGCGATGGAGCCGGATCCGGATCCATTGTGGTGCATGGCACCAGGGATGGAGCTGGGAGGCGATCGGGAGGGATCGGCCTGAACGGAACGGCCCGGGCCGGCTGGCAGGGTGAGGCGGATGCCCCATCTGCCTGGAACCCGGCCTTGACCCCGGCTGCCACCACCTCCCGGGATCCCAAGCCCAGCCACAGCACCGGCGAGCGCGGTGCCGTGATCGCCCTGCTGCTCAGTGCCCTGGCCTTCAGCCTGATGGGGGTCTGCGTCAAGCGGGTGGTGGTGCGGATCCCGGTAGCCGAGATCGTGCTGGTGCGAGCCCTGCTCAACGTGGCGATGAGCGGCTGGATGCTGCGGGGAACCGGCGTCAGTCCCTGGGGGCACCGGCGCGGCCTGCTGGCGTTCCGGGGGCTGTGCGGAAGCCTGGCCCTGTTCTGCGTCTACGCCGCCCTGGCCCGGCTACCGATCGCCACGGCCACCCTGCTCCAGTACATCTACCCCACGCTCACGGCCCTGCTGGCCTGGCGCTGGCTGGGGGAGCCGATCGGCCGACGGGTGGCGCTGGCCCTGGTGCTGGGCTGGCTCGGGGTGGCCCTGGTGCTGCAGCCCGGCAGCGGCGCGGGGATGAGCGCGGCAGGGGGCCTGCTGGCGGTCACCGGAGCCCTGCTCACCGCCACGGCCTACGTGAGCGTGCGCCAGCTGGGCCGCAGCGAGCATCCGCTGGTGATCGTGCTCTGGTTCCCGTTGATGGCGATACCGCTCAGCCTGCCCCTGGTGCTGCTGCAGCCGGTGCTGCCCACCCCCACCGAAGCGCTGTGGCTGCTGGGGGTGGGGTTGTTCACCCAGCTCGGCCAGCTGGGGCTCACCCACGGCCTGATGCGCCTGCCGGCCGGTCGGGCCACGACCCTGGGCTACAGCCAGGTGGCCCTGGCGGCCCTGTGGGGCTGGAGCCTGTTCGGCGAGCCCCTGGCCGGCCAGACCCTGCTCGGGGGGAGTCTGATCCTGGCGTCGGCGCTGCTGAGCCGCCGGTAGGGGATACGGGGAACGACAGGGCGGCGCCACGGGGTCGTTCGGCCCCGTGAGGGCATTCCGGTCCGGTGTTGGCAGTCCGGCCGCGTGGGGAAGTCAGAGCCCGTGAGGCGGTCCGACCCGAAAAGGCGGACCGCCATGGGAAAGAGCACAGCCCTGGGGAGGTGATCAGGCCCGGCGCCGCTCCCCGGGCAGGGGCAGGGGATGGGTGGTCCAGCCCGGCTGGTTCCGCACCCCGATGCTCGGCCCCTCGGCACCAGCGGCGTCCGCTCCCGCAGCAGCGCCAGCCGAGGCGGCCAGGGCGCCGTCCAGGCCGACGTCGCCGGCCGCATCGGGCATGGCCAGCCGCCAGCTCTCGCCCCGCTCACCCTGCTGCAGCCAGAGCTCGAAGGGGCTGTCGACCCGGATCGGATCGCCGGCAAGCCGCCAGTCAAAGCGGCCGCTCAGATGCAGCCCCCGCGCGGCGCCGATCGTCACCGGCTCCTGGTGCTCCACCCGCACCCGGCTCACCTCGGGCAGACCGGTGGCCTCCAGGCCCAGGGCCCGGGCGATCGCCCCCTGGGTGAGATCGATCTGCAGGGCAAGGGCATCGAGCAGCACCCCCTGGGAGGGCTGGCTGCGCAGCAGGCTGCAGCCGCTCAGCCCCGCCGGCAGCGCCAGGAGCAGCACCAGCGCCAGCGCCAGGAGCGGACGGCGCAGGGGGGCGAGGGACGGCTGGAACGGCAGCATGGGGCATCGGCGCGCGTCTTCCCATGATCGGTTGGCTGCAGGGAACCGTGAGCGAGCCCTGGCGGATCGCCCCGCGCAGCGGCGTGCTGCTGATCTGCGGCGGCGTGGGCTACGAGGTGCAGCTGGGCCGGCGCCAGTGGGAGGCGCTGCCGGCTCCGGGCTGCCAGATCACCCTCCACATCCACCACAGCGTGCGCGAGGACGCCTGGACCCTGTTCGGCTTCCAGCGGCGCGAGGAGCGCGAGCTGTTCCGCGAGCTGGTGGGGGTCAGCGGCGTGGGGCCGCAGATGGCCCTCGGACTGGTGGGCGAGCTGGAGGTTGCCGAGCTGGTCCGGGCGATCGTTCACGCAGATCTGCGCCGGCTGGTGCAGGCCCCTGGGGTCGGCAAACGCACGGCGGAACGCCTCTCGGTCGATCTGCGCGGCCGTCTGCAGGAGCGGTTCAGCGCTGCGGCGGGCGACGCCGCGATGCTCCTGGACGCTGAGGAGGAGGGCGCGGGTCCGGACGGAGCGGCACGTCACGAGGTTCAGACCACCCTGGAGGCCCTGGGCTACGAGACCCTCGAGGTGCACCGCGCCCTGCGGGCCGTGGCGGCGGAGCTGACCCCCGAGGCGGCGGTGGACGACTGGATCGGTGCCGCCCTGCGCTGGCTGAGCCGCCAGGCGGCCTGAACGGGAACGTCAGGCCTTAGGCTCTTCGTTTGACCAAACGGCCCAGCGCCATCCATGCCGCTCACCACAACCAAAAAGCAGGAACTGATCAATTCCCACCAGACTCACGGCACCGACACCGGCTCGGTTGAGGTCCAGGTGGCGATGCTGAGTGAGCGCATCAACCAGCTGAGCGGCCACCTCCAGAAGAACATCCACGACTTCTCCTCCCGCCAGGGTCTGCTGAAGATGATCGGCCGCCGCAAGCGTCTGCTCGGTTATCTGCGCGCCCAGAGCCAGGAGCGCTACGCCGCCCTGATCGAGAAGCTCGGCATCCGCGGCTGAGCCCGTCCATGGCCCGCCCGCCCAAGCCGAAGGCCTTCGGATCGGCTCCACCGGAGCCACCACGCCGTCAACCATCGGCCAAACCGCGCCCCCAGGTGATCCCGGATGCGGTCGCTGGACGGATGGCCCGGCGCATCGCGCTGGCCACCGGGGTGCCCAGCGTCCTGGGCATGGGGGTGTTCGTTGTGAGCTATCTGCTCGTCAGCCGCGGCATCCTCGACATTCCGCCGGTGGTGACCCTTGTCAGCTCGGGGGCCTGTTTCCTGCTGGGCCTGCTGGGGCTGAGCTACGGCGTTCTCTCCGCCAGCTGGGAGGAGAAAGCCGGCAGTCTGCTGGGGCTGGAGCACATCGGCCTCAACATCGGCCGCGTGCGCGAGTCGCTGCGGGCGATGCGCAGCGGCAGCAGCTGATCGCAGCCCTCCACAACCACAACCCACGCTCACTGTCTTCGACTCACTGTCTTCGACCGGGCGTTGCTGCTGCAGTCGGGCCGTTGTGATCAACGCAGCCGGGGGGTGCCAATCGTGAGACCGTGCAGCCCACCGCTCAGCACTGCTCGCGAATCGGGCCGGTCTGGTCCATGCAGTCGATCGTCTCAGTCGCGAAGAAGCCGGGTCGTGCCATGGCGGATCGTGCAGCAGCGTGGGCTGGTGGCGTGGCCTGATGCATCGCCGCCTCGAGCACCCTTCAGCCGTGCAGGTGACCTGGGGGTGAGGGTGGCCCGAGACTCCCTGTTGTCGGATTCCATGCCCGGGTGACGGCCGTTGTGGCCGGGGCCGGAGACGCCTCAGTGGACCACCAGCAGCGCGGCGGCCTCGCCGATCACCCGCGGCAGCGCCACCAGTTCGGCCTCCACCTCCGGGGTGGTGCGATCGGCCCGCAGCAGCGGCATGCGCCGCAGCAGCGAAGGCATGCTCTGGCCGGACATCGCGCCCTCGAGCAGCTGGCGGGCCGGATCCACCATCTCCGGGCACAGTTCCGCCAAGGCCATGCCGACCATGTCGGCAGGAGAGCGGTCCGTGAGTTCGGCAAGATGGGCGTTGGCCATCAGCACATGCAGGCGCCGGTCGAGCACGGCCGCGCCGAAGCTGCGGCAGTTGTAGACAGCCTCGAAGATCGCGGACACCTGATCGGCATGCTGCTGATCGTCCTGGGCACGGGTCACGTCGCAGAGGGTGCCCACCACGAAGGTATCGCTGTCGTCGTGCATCACCTTCGCCGACTCCTCCACACAGATCCAGCGGCCGTCGCGGGTGCGCAGGCGATAGCGCAGCAACCAGCCATCCTCCCGCAGGTTGCGGCTGGCCAGCACCCGATCGCGATCCACCGGGTCGATGGCGTCATCCAGCAGGGTGGCGTTCTCGCACAGCTCGGCCGGTGTCCATCCAGTGAGGGCCTGGAAGCGACGGCTGGCATACAGGATCCGCTGCATCCCCGGGTCCCGCTTCCAGACCGCCTCCTGCAGAGCATCGGTCAGTCGGGTGAACTCGTTGAGCGCAGCCTCAGCCGCCCGTCGCAGGGCCACCAGCTCAGAGACATCGGTGAGGGTCACGATCGCTCCGCGCCCATGCCCCTCGTGCTCGCGATACGGCAGCACCTGAAGCATGTAGGAGATGTCCTCACTGCCGGCCTCCAGGGTGCGGCGCGGCTCGCCACCCACCACGGCGGAGAGGGCCTCCAGCAGACCGGGGAGCGGCACCGTGCTCGGAACCGACGTCAGAGGTTGACCGAGATCCTCCTGCAGCAGGGCGAAAACCCGCACCGCCAGGGGGGTGTACCGGGTGACGCAGAGCTGCCGATCAACGATCACCATCCCCTGGTTCAGGGAGGATTGGATGTTCTCCAGGTCGTTGCTCAGGATCTGGAGCTCATCGCTGCGGGTGCGCAGCTGCTGGTTGAGGGTGCGGAGCTCCTCATTGGTGGCCTGCAGCTCTTCGTTCGAAGATTCCAGCTCCTCGTTGGATGACTGCAGCTCCTCCGAGGAGGCCTGCAGCTCCTCGGCCGAGGCCTCCAGCTCCTCATTGGCCGCCTCCAGTTCGGCCATCGATCGCCGCAGGGAGGTCTGGCTGGCGAGCAGCTCCTGCTCCAGGCGTGCAATCTCGCTGTCGAAGACGGGGGCGCGGGCGGCGAGGAAGGGTGCCGGCGCTGCCTCCGGATCGGCCTCCGGCAGAAAGGAGAGCACGAGCATCCGGTTCTCACCCACCTCCAGGGGGCGGGCCTCAAGATGAAGAAGGGTGTCCCGATCCTTCAGCCGCAGGGAGGGACTGCACACGGCCACACCATCAGCCCGCACCAGCAGAAACAGGGCGCGGGCCTCGGACTGCAGCTCGACGGGGAGAAACGAGTGCACCGCCGTCGTCAGGCGCCCCTCCGGCAGGCGGCAGAAGGGGCTGACATCACCGATCACCTCCACCACCTGCAGATCCTCATCGAGGATCAGGCTGGCGGGACAGAAGCTGCGCACCACGGAGGCCAGCAGGCTCATGTGCTGCTCCGGCACCGACTCCCGGGAGACGGCCATGCGCCCGGTGGTGGGATGCGGCCACAGCTGGCGGGGCATCGGCATCGGCAGCGCCGGACGGAGACGTTCGCCGCCGTCGGGGGAGCGGCGATAGAGATGCTGTTCGGCATCCAGGGTCTCGAACCCGGACGAGCGGGTGCCAAGGGATTCGGAACGGCCGAGGAAAAGCAGACCGCCGGGCAGCAGGCTGAAGCGGAAGAAACGCATCACGCGCTCCTGCATCGGCGGAGTGAAATAGATGAGCGTGTTGCGGCAGGAGATCAGATCCAGGCGGGGGAAGGGGGGATCCTGACCCACGTTGTGCATGGCGAACACGGCACAGGAACGCAACCGCTCCTGGATCACAAGCTCGCCGCCCTTCTCGATCACGAAACGATCGCACAGGTCGCCGGGAATCGCCGCCGCCTCGGAGATCGGGAACACGGCGTGCCGGGCCACGGTCAGGCTTTGCTCATCGAGATCGGTGCCGAAAATCTTCAGCTGACCGGCAAGATCGGCAGGATGACCAAGGGCTTCACTGAACAGCATGGCCAGGGAATAGACCTCCTCGCCGGTGGCACAGCCCGGCACCCAGACCCGGACAGGACCCATCTCACTGCGCTGCTCCAGGTAGCTGGCCAGACAGCTCCTGAGCGCCGCGAAACCGTCAGGGTCGCGGAAGAAAGCCGTGACGGTGACCAGCAGGTTCTGGAGCAGCGAGTGGGATTCCTCCGGGTCCGCCTTCAGCAGCGGCAGATACTCATCAATGCTGGTGATGCCCCGGATCGCCATGCGGCGCTGAACCTGGCGGCGGAGCGTTGAATCCTTGTACTCCGAAAAGTCGATACCGGTGTCGTGCCTGAGCTGAGCGGTGATCGAGGCGAGGTTCACCGGTTGGCCCTGAACGGGCGACGGAGCGATCCATGGCGCGTCGCCGCACAGCAGGTCACTGATGCGGGCTCCGATCTGGGAGGGCTCGAGCACCAGATCGGCTCCGCCGATCGCGATCGCCGCCGAGGGCATGCCATCAAACCGGGCGCTGGCTGGCGTCTGGGCGACGGTGAGACCACCGGCGGCCCGCACGGCGCGCAGGCCGCGGGCACCATCGGAGCCCGTGCCGGAGAGCACCACGGCCACGCCCCGATCCAGCCAGTGGTCCGCCAGGGACTCGAACAGCAGATCGATGCAGGGACTGGGGCCAAAGCGGGGCTCGGGTTCACGGATGCGTAACCGGTCCTTCTCGATCAGCAGGTCATGGCGGGGCGGCGCAACGCAGATCAGATCCGGGGCGAGCTGGCGGCCGTCCGTGGCGGCCACCACCGGCAATCGGGTGGAGCGGGACAACAGCTCAACGATCAGGCTGCGGTGCTCCGGCGCCAGATGCTGGGCCACCACATAGGCCGTGGAACCGGTGGGTTCCAACCCCCCCACAAAAGCCTGAAGGGCTTCCAAGCCCCCGGCGGAGGCCCCAACCGCCACCACGTGCCGAAGGGCTCCCGCCTGCATCGGGCCGGCAGGATCGTGGCGTTCCGGCGGAGCTCCACCCGGTCCACCGCTCCCGCTGACGGGCTGAGCACCCGTGGAGCCGTCGCCGGGCCCGGCAGCTCCTGCGCTGCTGTCAACGCGAGCGCCGCTGCTGGGTTCACGGCTGCTGCCGCTGGCTGGACCACCCCGCTGGCGATCACGGAGGGTGTGGTGGGTCGTGGCACCGGCGCTGAGGACGCTGCACTCCCCAGCTCCGCTGCCACCGCTGGGACCCGTGGTGCCAGCCCCACCACTCCCGTCGCCTGGCGCGCTCGCGCCTGGGTCACGACCGGGGTCTTGCCGGAAGGCCTCTGGACTGGGGCTGCGGCTGTCGCCGTCGTTGTCGCTCGGGTGCCGGTCGCTGTCCTGGCTCTTGCCGTCTTTGGCCGTGCGGTTCTGGTGGGCGCCGGACCTGGCCTGGCTACCGCTGCTCTGCGAGCGATGTCGCCCCATGAATGGATCCATCGCAGCCAAATCCACCCTAATGAGGTCCGGCCAGCGGCTTTCCTGTTCAACAGATCCGGGTGGCCCGCCGACGATCAGCGCGGCGAAGTGGGCCAGGGTCCCTAGGCTGAGTGCAGCCACTGGGTGCCAGGCCGTGGCCGTTGATCCGCCGCGCAACCGTTCAGGGGAGCGAGCCACTGGGGCGAGCCGGAATCCTGGAGGGCGGCAGGATCCGGCGATTCCACCGCCCCTGGAGAACCCGCTGCTGCCGCAGCTGCGCTGGATGGAGAGTCGGGCCGCCAGCAGCAATCTGCTCAGCTCAGCCCTGCCGCTGCGGCACATCGGCGCATCGGGGGAAGCGGAGCCAGCCCGTCACTTCGGCGCCAATCTGAGGGTGGGCCGTCTCGTGCTCACGGCGGCGATCACCTCCACCACCCGCCTGGTGCTGAACCGCCACGCCGGGTTCACGGCGGTGCTGGGATACGGGGGCCGGGTGCGGGTCCGCCAGGCGCAAGGCTCCTGTGACTGTGGACCGGATTCCCTGCTGGTGCTCTGCGGTGAACCCTCGGTCTGGGAAGGTCCGGCCTGGAGCGTGGTGGCCTTTCAGGTGGAGGCGGAATCGCTGCGCAGCGTCACGGCATCGATGAGCAGCAGCCAGGACTGGCTCCTGAAATGGAAGCGACTGCGGCAGGCCAATCACCACTTCGGCCCGCAGGCGGATGACGGCAGCACCCGCCTGCAGCGAGCCCTGCGGCAGCAGATCGCGATCGCTGCTGACCTGAGCAGCGAGGGGGAGACCCTGCTGGAGCGGTTGCAGGTGGATGAGCAGATCCTGCGGTTGTTGGCTGTGCTGCTGCTGCCCGAACTGCGGCGCTCCGGGGCACTGGAGCGGGCGATGGGCAAGGAGCAGATGAGCACCGATCCATTCGGCGACCTGCTGGCCTACATCCAGGACAACCTGGCCAATCCCCTGAACCTGACGGACCTGGAAGCCCACAGCCACTATTCGCGTCGCACGCTGCAGTACACCTTCAGGGAGCGGATGGGCTGCACCGCCTCTCAATGGATCCGCAGCCAACGGCTTGATCGGGCCCGTCGTTGCCTGGAAAACCCCAGCAGTCACGACAGCGTGACCAGCATCGCCCGGGACTGTGGCTACAATTCGATGAATTTATTCAGTATCGATTTTCAGCAACGATTTCACATCAAACCCTCGCAGCTGCTGCGCGAGGCCAAAGCGAGCCAGCCCGGCTGAGCGACAGCAGCCCCGCGCGGCACCCGCTGGGAGGGACTCACTCCATCTCGGCAGAAGTCAGGGAGGCCTCAAGCAGAAAAGCCGCCAGATTGGAGAGTGAACGCCCCTCCTGATCACTGCGGCTGAGGAGGGACTGGTGGATGTGATGAGGCACCGTGATCGACACGCGCACGGGACGGCGAAATCCGGATGCGGCCTGCTGGGATGGACGGCGATTCATGACTGGATTGTTCTGTGATGCCGTCCTACAACCGATGAACGGCAGCTCTGCCTCAGAGCGAAGCAAGATGCCCTGGTGGTGGGAAATCCCTGCATCTGGCTGCCAATGGTGCACCTTCCTGCAAGGGAAATCTCCGCCGCATTCCCCACCGCGATTGGGGGCCACGGCAGCAGCGTCGCCGACGCCGCCCTCAGGCATCGGGCAGGGGTGAGCGCAGGCAGGCCTCGAAGCGGGCGGAGGTGAGGGTGGCCAGGGCAGCGGGGGCATCGGCCACACAGAACTGATGGCCAAGCCGAACCAGACGGCGGCCGGCAGGTCCCTGCACCCGCGCCACCACCGGCACCCGCACCCCCACCTCGTCCTGAGCCGGCCGATGGCGGGTCAGGCATTCGCGCAGGCGGTGCTGCACGGCGATGTCCCCGGCCTGCTCCGCTGGCAGATCCACCAGCAGCAGCTGCAGATCATCGAGGCTGCGGCAGTCCTCGACGATCAGCTGCACCCGCTCATCACGCCGATCGACACTGGCCCAGAGCATCAGCCGCGCATCGACCATCAGGTGGTCTGCCAGACGGGCATAGGCCTTGGGAAACACCACCGCCTCACAGGAGCCGGTGAGGTCTTCAAGCTGAAGCACCGCCATGCGGTCGCCCTTGCGTGTGGTGACCTGGCGCAGCTCCGGCACCATCACCACGGCGCTGACCCTGGCCTTGTCGGCCTGCTCCTCCAGGGATGCCAGGGCAATGGGCGAGAGCAGGCGCACGGAACCGGAGAGCTGGCGCAGAGGGTGATCGGACAGATAAAACCCCAGTAGCTCCTTCTCCAGCTTCAGCTTTTCGGCCGGGGGGTAGTCGGCCACGGCCGCCGCCCGCGGGGCGGTGGAACCATCGCCGCCCGCCGGAGCATCGGCAGCGGCGGAGGCCATCAGATCGAACAGATTGCCCTGGCCGCTGGCCCGATCGCGGGCGCGGGAGCTGGCCCACTCCAGCACCAGATCGAGATCGGCCATCAGCTGGGCCCGGTTGGCGCCCGGCTCAAGGGCGTCGAGGGCGCCGCAATGGATCAGCGATTCGAGGGCCCGCCGGTTGAGAGCCTGGGAGGGCAGGCGATCGCACAGGTCGGCCAGGGAGCGGAAGGGCCCGTCGCTGCTGCGGACCTCGATCAGTTGCCGGATGGCCCCCTCACCGAGGTTGCGCACGGCGGAGAGACCAAAGAGGATGCGCCCTTCGGTTGGGGTGAAATCGATGCCCGACGCATTGATGTCGGGCGGCAGCACCTCAATGCCCATCGCATTGCAGTTGGCGATGTAGCGCTGCACCCGATCGGCCTGGCCGGCATTGACGGTGAGCAGGGCCGCCATGTAAGCGACCGGATAGTGCGCCTTGAGATAGGCCGTCTGGTAGGTGACCGCCCCGTAGGCGGTGGAGTGGCTCTTGTTGAAGCAGTATTCGGCGAACAGCACCATCTGCTCAAACAGGGCCTCGGCGATCTTCGGGTCAACCCCACGCTCGCTGGCCCCTTTGACGAACACGCCCTGGTGCTTCTCCATCTCGCTCTTCTTCTTCTTGCCCATCGCCCGCCGCAACAGATCGGCCTCGCCGAGGGAATAGCCGGCCAGATCCTGGGCGATCTTCATGATCTGCTCCTGGTAGACCATGATCCCGTAGGTCTCCTGCAGGATCGGCTCCAGCTTGGTGTGGGCGAAATCGATCGCCTCGCGGCCATGTTTCCGGTTGATGAACTTGGGGATCAGACCGGCGTCGAGGGGGCCGGGTCGGTAGAGAGCCAGGATCGAGGAAATATCTTCGAGGGAGGAGGGCTTGAGATCACGCACGATCTGACGCATGCCACTCGACTCGAGCTGAAAGATGCCCTCCAGATCTCCGCGGGCCAGCAGGGCGTAGGTGGCGGGATCATCGCTGGGGAGCTGGTCGGGATCGATGCGGGCGCCTTCGCTGCGGCTCACGAGCTCGATCGTCTTCTCGATCATCGTGAGGTTCTTGAGGCCGAGGAAGTCCATCTTCAGCAGCCCCATCGACTCCACGTCCTCCATGAAGTACTGGGTGATCACCTGACCGTCGTTGTTGCGCTGCAGGGGAACCAGTTCATCAAGGGGATCGGCGGCGATCACCACACCAGCCGCATGCACGCCGAAGGTCTTGTTGGTTCCCTCGATGCGCATCGCCAGATCAACCCAATGCCTGACCTTGTCATCGGATTGATATTTTTCACGGAATTCTGGATTGGGTGATTCCTCGCCGATCATCTCCTTGAGTTTGGCCGGCTTGCCGCGCACCACCGGGATCAGCTTGGCCAGCCGGTCGGCTTCGCCGTAGGGAATGTCAAGCACCCGGGCCACGTCCTTGAGCACGGCCTTGGAGGTCATGCGGTTGAAGGTGATGATCTGGGCCACCTTGTCCTCGCCATAGCGGCGGGTCACATAGTCGATCACCTCTCCCCGACGTTCAATGCAGAAGTCGGTGTCAATATCAGGCATTGATTTGCGCTCCGGATTAAGGAAGCGCTCGAACAGCAGGCCGTGGCGGACCGGATCGATATTGGTGATGCCCAGGGCATAGGCCACCACCGAGCCAGCCGCCGAACCACGGCCCGGACCCACCGGAATGCCATTGTCACGGGCGAAGCGGATGTAATCCCAGACCACGAGGAAGTAGGTGGGAAAACCCATCTGCTCCATCACCTCCAGCTCAAAGGCCATGCGCTCGCCGTACTCACCATCGATCGGCGCCCCGTCCGGCAGAGCCAGCCGCGCCCGCAGGCCCTGCTCGGTGACCTCGCGCAGGTAGCTCACGGCGGTGTGCCCCTCCGGAATCGGGAAGCGGGGCATCTGGTAGCGGCCGAGGATGTCGTAGTCCTCCACCTTGTCGGCCACCCGCGCCGTGTTGGCCACCGCCTCGGCAATCAGCTCGGATTCCAGATGATCGCCAAACAGGGCCAGCATCTCCTCTTCGCTGCGGATGTATTCCGTGCCCGTATAACGGAGGCGCTTCTCTTCGCTGATCAGCTTGCCGGTGAGCACGCACAGCAGGGCATCATGGGCCTCCACATCGTGCTTGCTGAGGTAGTGGGCGTCGTTGGTGGCGATCAGGGGGATGCCCAGCTCGGCACCGATCCTGGCAATCTCCACATTGACGATCCGGTCCTCAAGGCCGCCATGGTCCTGGATCTCCAGATAGAAGTCGTCGCCGAACACCTCCTGGTACCAGCGGGCCACATCACGGGCGGCATCGGGTCGCCCCCGCAGAATCGCCTGGGGGATCTCACCACCCAGGCAGGCGGTGGCCACGATCAGACCCTCGCTGTACTGGCGCAGCAGCTGCTTGTCGATGCAGGCGCGCGCAAAGATGCCGCGGCCGCGCATGCCGCGCAGATGGCTGATGCTGGTGAGCTTGACGAGATTGCGATAGCCGGTGGCGTTCTTGGCCAGCACCACCAGGTGATAGCGCCGCTCCTTCTTGGGCTGGGGATCTTCGATCGAGCCGTTGATCACATACATCTCGTTGCCGATGATCGGCTTGATGCCCGCCTTCTTGCACAGCTTCAGCAGCTCGATTGCCCCATACATCACGCCGTGGTCGGTGAGGGCCAGGGCCGGCATGCCCAGTTCCACCGCCCGCTCCACCATCGCCGGCAGCTGGCTGGCGCCATCGAGCAGGCTGTAGTCGCTGTGGTTATGGAGGGGGACGAAGGCCAAGGACAGAACGGCGGAGGGAACGGCAGCGGCAGGCGGCCCAGGGACCGACGGGACCCAGGTTAGGGGGAGACGACGCAAGATTCAGTGGCTGCACCGCCGTAGCCGGGGCTGGCAGCACCAGATGTGGTGTGGTCGGCTGGTGGCTGGACAGGCGCCAGCCCTGGCCGCCCCGCCACCCCACCGCGGCACGACCGGCCTGGGCCGACTCCACACACTCCGGCGGCCCGGGCCAGCCAGCCTGGACGCAGGCAACGCCACCCCCCGGACCGGAACCGGCAGGCTCCTCTGCCCCTCCAGCCCCGGGGCACGACCTGTACGGGGTCCAGCCGACGGCTCAGCAAGGCCAATCCCGCCTTGGACAGAAGGAGCGCGTTGCCACGGCCGCTGCCGCGTTGGCTCAGAGCCGTTGCCGGAGCCCCATGCGGAACCCTGGTCGGGTCGCGGCCGAATCGGCGGTCTTCAGGGCACCAGCGGCGCCGCAGGGCGACCATCCATCACCCGGGCCGCCTGCTCGTAGTGGTGAGCCACCTGCAGCAGACGCGCCTCATCGAGCACCGCCCCGATCAGCTGCAGCCCGATCGGCAGGCCCTGGTCGTCGAAGCCGCAGGGCAGACTGATCGCCGGCAGACCGGCGAGGTTGGCGGGGATCGTCAGCAGATCGGCCAGGTACATCGCCAGCGGATCCTCGGTGTGGGCTCCGAAGCGGAAGGCGGTGGTGGGGGAGGTGGGGGTGAGCAGCACGTCCACCCGCTCGAAGGCACGGTCGAAGTCGCGCCGGATCAGGGTGCGCACCTGCTGGGCCTTCCGGTAGAAGGCATCCACATAGCCGGCGGAGAGGGCATAGGTGCCGATCAGGATGCGGCGCTGCACCTCGGGGCCGAACCCCTCGGCCCGGCTGCGGGCCGTCATCGCCGCCAACGACTCACCCTCGCCGCTGCGATAACCGTATTTGACCCCGTCGTAGCGGGCCAGGTTGGCGGACGCCTCCGAGGGGGCGATCACGTAGTAGGTGGCGATGCCGTCGTCGAAACGCGGGCAGGTGACGTCCACCAGGTCGCAGCCGAGGGCAGCCAGCTGGTCGGCAGCGGCACGCACCGAGGCCTGCACCTGGGGATCGAGGCCCTTGGCTTCGAAGCACTCGCGGATCAGGCCCACCCGCAGGCCCTTGAGGGGCTGCTCCAGGGCGGCGAGGTAGTCGGGCACGGGGGCCGTCAGACAGGTGGCATCGCGCGGATCAGCGCCGGCGATGACCTGCAGCACCTCGGCGGCATCGGCCACGCTGGTGGTGAAGGGACCCACCTGATCGAGGGAGCTGGCGAAGGCCACCAGGCCCCAGCGGCTGACCCGGCCGTAGGTCGGCTTGAGGCCGACCACGCCGCAGAAGGAGGCTGGCTGGCGGATCGAACCACCGGTATCGGAGCCGAGGGAGGCCAGACACTCGCCCGCCGCCACGGCGGCGGCGCTGCCGCCGGAACTGCCGCCGGGCACCCGGGATGGATCCCAGGGATTGCGGCTGGGTCCGAAGGCTGAGGTCTCGGTGGAGCTGCCCATGGCGAACTCATCGAGATTGGTCTTGCCCAGCAGAACCGCGCCGGCATCCCAGAGCCGCTGGGTGACGGTCGACTCGTAGGGGGGCACGAAGGTCTCCAGCATGCGACTGGAGCAGGTGGTGCGGATGCCCTGGGTGCAGAGGTTGTCCTTGATCGCCAGGGGAATGCCGGCCAGGGGGGGCAGGGCCTCACCGGCGGCCCTGGCGGCGTCGACACGGTCGGCATCAGCGAGGGCCCGCTCGGCCGTCACCTCCAGGTAGGCATGCACCTCGGGCTCCACCGCCGCGATGCGGGCCAGCTGCTGTTCCGTGAGCTCCCGGGCGGACACCTCGCCACGCTGCAGTCGCTCCCGCCATTCGGCGATCCCCATCCACCCGTCTGCACGCTGGCAGCGACGCTATCAGCCGGCCACCCGCGGTGGCCCGGCCTCAGCCCAGGCCGTTGCCGGCATTGGCGTCTTCGGTCAGGGGCTCACCCCGGCGGGTGCGCAGATGGCGCACGTCGAGGGAGGCCGGCCCTTCGGCCCGCAGGTCATCCAGGAAGGCGGGCAGGGCCCGCTCCAGGGTCTGCCGCCGCACGAAGGGCCCGAACCAGTAGACGGTGTCCGGGGATCGCGTTTCCACCCGCGCCCACCAAGCCAGTCCAAGCCCGTTGGCGACGCTGCGGGCGGGCCAGAGCAGGGGATTCATGGAGCAGCCGGCAAGGTCCGCCCATTCTGAAGGGGCGTGGACCCGAGGCTGCCCCGGCCCCCGTGGCGATCAGCCAGGGATCCCCCGCTGATCAGCGATCGATCTCCAGGGGATCAGCCGGTGCAATGACAGCCGGTGCAGCACAGCCTGTGCGATGTCATGCGCTGCGACCGAAAACGGCCGCAGCAGCATCGGGGGCTCAGAGGCGGATGTCCTGCTCGAAGGACGTGGTCTCGGCGACGGCGGCACTCCAGTGGAGCGAGGGGTCTTCGGAGGGCAGAGGCTCACCGGCAGGGCCGGGTTCGGCCTCCCTCGCCGGCTGGAGGTCTGCGCCTGGGCTGTCCCCGGGCGCGATGGCGGTCTCCTCAGCCACCCCGGAGGGGCCTGGAGCCGCCATCGCGGCCAGGGAACCCGCGCTGCCGCCGGCGGTGGGCTCGGAGCCCGATGCAGGCCAGCTGGCCTGCACCTCGGGCTCGTCGGCTGCGGGAGCAGGGCTCTCCCAGGGGGACGGAGGGCTCTCGATCGGGGAATGGGCAGGGGCGACCACTGCCTCGCGAGCGGGCGAGGTGGCGACGGGCTCCGGCTCGGCACTGAAGCCTGGCGCGCTGGGCTGCCGCGCCGGCTGCTCGTCAGCGTGCTGACCGTCCAGCGGGGCCGCCGAATCCTGGTGGCCCATCGGGTCAGAAAGATCCTGGTGGCTCACCGGCGCGGCGCCCTCCGCCCCGGCAAGGCCCCCGCCCTCAGCGGGCAGGGTCTCGGGAATCGGCGGGGCGGCAGCCGGTTCCGGCGTGGGCAGGGCGGGACGCACCAGCCGGGGCGCCGGGGCCGTGCCGCGCAGGCCGTGCATCCAGCTGCGGCGCGCCACCTCGTAGAGCAGCAGGGCTGTGGCCACCGAGGCGTTGAGGCTCGGGGTGGATCCGCGGAGGGGGATGCGCACCAGCTGGTCGCAGCTTCGGCGGGTGAGCATCGACAGACCTTCGCCTTCTGAGCCGGTGACCACCACCAGGGGGCCCGATAGATCCGCCTCCTCGAGGCTGACGGTCCCTTCAGCCGCAAGACCCACCACCCGGTAGCCCTCCTGCTTGAGGGCGTCGAGGGAGCGGTTCAGGTTCACCACCCGCGCCACGGGCAGATGCTCGAGCGCCCCGGCGGCCACCTTGGCCACCGAGCCGGTGAGGCCGGCATTGCGTCGTTGCGGCAGCACCATGCCGTGGGCACCGAGGGCCTCGGCGCTGCGCACGATCGCCCCCAGGTTCTGGGGATCGGTGAGGCCATCGACCGCGATCAGCAGCGGCGATTCACCGACGCCGCGGCAGCCATCGATCAGGCTCGGCAGGTCGAGGGTCTCAGCGGCCGCGGGCTGAAGCACGATGCCCTGGTGCACGGCGCCACCGCTGATCTGGCCGAGGCGGGCCCAGGTGACTTCCTCCACCAGCACGCCACCGGACTTGGCCTCGCGCAGCAGCTGCAGGAAGCGGGGGCTGAACCGCATCTCGGGCGTGCACCAGATGCGGTGGACCGGGCGCCCGCTCTCCAGCACGGCCTGGGCGGAATGGCGCCCCCAGATCAGTTCGGAGGGGGCGGCGCCCGCGAAGGACTCACCGGTGCCGGCGGCACCGGGGGCCGCCGGGGCGTTGCCGCGATCGGCGGGCGCCGAAGGGCGCCGATCCTCGAAGCGCGGGGCGCCAGGCCCAGGCGGCCGGAAGCGGGGGCCGGGTCGATCGTCACGGCGACCACCCGGTCGACCCGCACCGGGCCGGGGGGCGCCGAAGCGGGGGGAGGCGAAGCGCTCGCCCTCGGGCCGGTTGGCCAGGAAACGGGCCGCCCCCCGACGCTCGCCGGCACCGGCTCCACCGGGACCGGGGCGATCCTCCCGGGGTCGATCGAAGGAACGACGGCCGAAGGCGGGTTTGCCATCGAAGGGGCGACGGGAGAACCGTCCCTGCCCCATGGGGGCGCGCTCGCCGGGGCCCCGGTCAGCGCCGCCACGCTCCCCGGGACCGCGCTCGCTGGAGCGACCTTCGGAACGGGGGCTGTCGCCCTCGGCGGCGTCACGCCAGCGGGGAGGCCCGGATCGACCGGGGAAACGGCCACCGGGCCGGCCGGCCGGACGGCTGCCGGACGGGCCACCGGGGCGGCGGGACCCACGGTCCGGCCTCGAATCAGGACGGCGATCGGGACGGGGACTCATGGTCGGTGGGCGGGGAGAAGGGTGGGCTCACCTCGAGCTGGTCGAGCAGATCGGCCAGGCGCGCGGGGTCCCGAAGGAAGAGCCATCCCAGCATCGTCTCAAATCCCGTGGCCTGCCCATAGATCGCCGCCTCGCCGCGACGCGGTCCGCGCCCGGCCCGGTTGCGACCCCGGCGTACCCAGTCGCGTTCGGGATCCGTCAGCAACGGCTCGAGCCGGAGCAGGGCTTCCGCCTGGGCCTCGGCCTTGACCACGCCGACCACCGCCCGGTGCAGATCCCGGGAGCGGCCGGCCCGCTGGCAGTGGCGCAGCCGCTGGTGGAGTTCCCAGACCGCATCCCCCAGCCAGGCCAGCTGCAGCGGCCCCGGGTCGGGACCGAGGGCGTCGGGAACGAAGGGGCGTTCGGGAAGCCAGGCGGAAGCCGGCGTCAGGGGCTCAGGCGGCGTCGAGCTGACCAAGGGCCGTCGGCAGATCAGGCTGGAGGTGCAGGAACTCTTCGAGGCGCACCAGCTTGACGGTCTGGACGACGCGCGCGTTGCCCACCACCCCGAAGCGCAGACCCCGGTCCTTGCAGTGCTTGGCCAGCTGCACCAGGGCCCCGAGACCGGAGGAATCGATGAAGTCGATCCGGGTGAGATCGATCACCAGGGGCAGGGACGGGTCGTCCGCCCGGTCGGTGATGAAGCTGCTGAACTGCTTGTCGGAATAGGCGTCCAACTGCCCGGTGAAGCTGAACAGCAGGCACTGGGCCTGGCGTTCGCAGCCTCCGCGCAGGGAGACGGTCAGTCGCTGCAGGTCGGTGATGGCTTGAATCCCCGGACGGCTGTCGGCTGGAGTGTAGGGAGCTCGGACGCGTCTGCATCAAGCGCAACGAATCTTTCCGGAAGATCAGCGGACGGTCAGCCGGAGTGTCTGCGGCACTGGGGAATTCAGCGGCGCTGCTCCATCAGGGCCACGAAGCGGGCGAAGTGATGGTCGGCGTCATGGGGCCCCGGGCTGGCCTCCGGGTGGTACTGGACGCCGAAGACCGGCTGCTGGGTCATCTCCAGGGCTGCCACTGTGCGGTCGTTGAGGTTCTGATGGGTCACCCGCACCTGATCGGCGGGCAGGCTGTCGGCATCGATCGCGAAGCCGTGGTTCTGGCTGGTGATCTCCACCTGGCCGGGGGAGCCGCACGGGTGGTTGAGACCGCGGTGGCCGTAGGCGAGCTTGAAGGTGCGACCGCCCAGGGCCAGCCCCAGGATCTGGTGGCCCAGACAGATGCCGAACAGCGGCAGATCAGCGGACTGGATCAGGTCGCGGGCCAGGGCGATGCCGCCGCTGACGGCGGCCGGATCGCCGGGGCCGTTGGAGAGGAACACCCCCTCGGGCTGAAGCTGGAGCACCTGGTCGATCGTGCTGTCGGCCGGCAGCACCGTGACCTCGCAGCCGTGGGCCACCAGCCGGTCGAGGATCGCCCGCTTGATCCCGAAATCGATCGCGACCACCCGGTAGGGGCGCTCGGGCTGGTGTCGCACCCGGGCATCGAAGCCGGCGGCGCAGAGGCTGTTCCAGGGGTAGGGGGTGCTGGTGCTCACCCGGGCGGCGAGGTTCAGACCATCCATCAGCGGGGCCTGGCGCACCCGCTCCAGCAGCTCCACCGGGGAGGTGCCATCGCTGCTGATCGCCCCGTTGATCGCCCCACCCTCCCGCAGATGGCGCACCAGGGCCCGGGTGTCGACCCCCTGGATGCCGACCACGCCGTGGCGCTGCAGCCAGCGGCCCAGGTCCTCCTCAGCGCGCCAGTTGCTGGCGCAGGGGGAGAGCTGGCGGGCGATCACGCCGCGCACGTGGGGGCGGGCGGCCTCCTGGTCCTCAGCATTGACGCCTGTGTTGCCCAGCTCGGGGTAGGTGAAGGTAACCAGCTGCCCCTCGTAGCTGGGGTCGGTCATCACCTCCTGATAGCCGGTCATGCCGGTGTTGAACACCACCTCGCCGATGGTGGTTCCGCGGGCACCACAGGCCCGGCCCCGGAGCACCGTGCCGTCGGCGAGCACCAGCAGGGCGGTGTCCGGCGCTGCGGTCGGGGAGGGGGTCACGGCGGTCCTGACTGGGCGGGTCTCATCCTGCCGCGTCGCCGGAAGCCGGAGCCGCCAGGGCGGCCCGCAGGATGTCGAGGCGGCGCCAGGGGGCGCCGGAGGCCAGGGATTCGGCCGCCCGCTCCAGACCATCGCGCAGCGTGCCCACCACCCCGGCGGCCCAGAGCACCAGCGCCGCGTTGAGGATCACCACATCGCGCTGCGCATCGCTGCCGTCGCCCCGGAGCACGTGCTCGAGGATGGTGGCGTTGGTGGCGACATCGCCGCCGCGCAGATCCTCGAGCCCGGCGCGGGTGAGCCCCAGCTCCCAGGGATCGAGGTACTCGGTGCGGATCTCGCCCTTCTCCAGCAGCCGCAGCTCATTCGGCCCCGACAGTGAGGCCTCGTCGAGACCACCGTGGCCGTGCACCACCACAGCCCGCTCCAGGCCGAGGCGGCGCAGGGCGTCGGCCATTGGATCCAGCAGCTCGGGCCTGGCCACCCCCAGCACCTGGGTCTCCGGCCGCAGCGGGTTCACCAGGGGGCCGAGCAGGTTGAACACGGTGCGGATGCCAAGGGTGCGACGCAGGGGGGCCAGACCCACCAGGGCCGGATGCCAGCCCGGCGCGAACAGAAAGGTGACCCCGGCCCGGGGCAGGGCATCGATCACCTGGGTCAGCGGCGCCTGCAGGCGCAGGCCGAGCCGCTCGAGCACATCGGCGGAGCCGACGCTGCCGCTGGCACTGCGGTTGCCGTGTTTGGCCACATGGGCCCCGCAGGCGGCGGCCACGAAGGCGGTGGCCGTGGAGATGTTGAAGCTGCCGGCACCATCGCCCCCGGTGCCGCAGGTGTCCACCAATGGCAGGGCTGGGCGGGGAGCGGGGAGCGGACAGGCCTCGCGCAGCACCTGCGCCATGGCCGCCAGGGCCTCACCGGTGACCCCCCGCAGCCGCAGGGCCGTGAGCAGGGCTCCGGTGAGCACCGGCTCGATGCGCTCCTCCAGCCAGCCCTTCATCAGGGCGGTGGCCTCATCGGCCGGCAGGTCTTCTCCTGACAGCAGCAGCTCCAGCACGACCGGCCAGGCGGGCGAGGGTGGGGGGGGGAGCGTCATCGGAGCAGCGCAACCGGCGGGAGGTGGCTGACACCGTAGGCAGGGCCGGCCCCGTCGCCAAAGGAGGGATCGGTCATGGACCGTTGCCGTCATGGCCCGTTGCCGAGCGGCGCAGGCCGGGTTACGGCGAGCGGAGGCGCCGGGACTGAAGCGGAAGCACCGACCGGAAACACCGAGCAGAAGCGCCACCCAGAAGCGGCGAGCGGCGGCCCTGGTTTGGGTGGAAGCGCGCTGCAGAGAGCGCCCGACGGCAGGCCCCGGGACGCCATCGCCAAGAAAAAAGCCCGGGTGCAGGGCACGCCGGGCCGGGTGATGGGGACAGTCCCACTATCACCCGAAGAGGGGGAATCTGGCGAATCCCGCCGCAAACGTCCCCATCCGGGTCGGAGCCGCGCCGGGGGGAGCGGGCTCAGGTGGTCGCATCACCGGTGGTGTCGAAACCGGAACCGACCCCCTCGGCGGCGGCGGGCTGACCGGGGCGGAAGCCCTGGGCCCAGATGGCCCGGGTGCGGGCCTGGAGGCTGTCGCGATCGAGGCGCCAGAGCCCCAGGATCCGGACCAGATCCTCCCGCAGATCGCCGGCGCCCGGGAAACTCTCGTAGCGGGTCAACAGCCTGGCGGCGTCGACCAGGTCGGCATCGGAGGGGTCCTGGGCGGCCAGCAGACGATCGACCACCACGCGATCGATGCTGTGCAGGGGATGGCTCTGATCCTCAAGACTCACGGGGGTCGCCTGGGTTCTCTGGTGACTGAACGGGAACGGGGAGGGCGCTGCGCAGGCGTGCTGGCTGGGCGTGGTGGCTGGGCAGGACCGCAGCCAACGTCTCCGGGATCTGCCCCGACGGTGCTGCGTAGGTTAGGGCGATCCCCCCGGCAGACACATTCCATGGCCGCCCTGCGTCTCGATCTGATCGGGCGCTACCTGCGCCCCCATCGACGCACGGTCATGCTGGGCGCCCTGGCCCTGGTGGTGGTCAACCTGCTGAGCGTGGCGATCCCGCTGCAGGTGCGCGGCGTCGTCGATGAGCTGCGCGATGGCTTCGCCTACCGGGAGGTGCTGCTGCAGGCCGGGCGGATCGTGCTGCTGGCCACCCTGATGGGCGGCGTGCGGCTGGTCTCGCGCATGCTCGTCTTCGGGGTGGGCCGCCAGGTGGAGGCCGATCTCAAGCAGCGGATCTTCGACCACGTGCTCACCCAGGAGCCGGGCTGGCTGCAGGGCACCGGCAGTGGTGAGGTGATCAGCCGCGCCACCAGCGACGTGGAGAACGTGCGGCGGCTGCTCGGCTTCGCGATCCTCAGCCTCACCAACACCCTGCTCGCCTACAGCCTGACGCTGCCGGCGATGCTGGCGATCGACCCACTGCTCACCCTGGCGGCGGTCGCCCTGTACCCGCTGATGCTGTTCACCGTGCGGCTGTTCGGCGGGCGGATGATGCGGCAGCAGCGCCGTCAGCAGGAAGCGCTGGCCTCCCTGAGCGATCTGATCCAAGAGGACCTCTCCGGCATCGGCGCGATCAAGATCTACGGCCAGGAACGCACCGAGCGGGAGGCCTTCGGGGTGCGGAACCGGGTGTACCGCGATGCGGCCCTCGGGCTGGCCCGCACCCGCAGCACCCTGTTCCCGATGCTCGAGGGCATCGCCTCCCTCAGCCTGCTGCTGCTGCTGGCGATCGGCAGCGGCCAGATCGAGTCGGGCCGCCTCAGCATCGGCGATCTGGTGGCCCTGATCCTGTACGTGGAGCGGCTGGTCTTCCCTACGGCCCTGCTGGGCTTCACGTTGAACACCTTCCAGACCGGCCAGGTCAGCCTGGAGCGGGTCGAGGCGCTGCTTACCCGCCGGCCGCTGATCGTCTCACCGCCCGAGCCCCAGCCCGCGGCCGTGCCGGCCCGGGGCGCCGTCGAGGCACGGGGCCTGGTGGTGCGCTACGAGGGGGCGTCGGTCGCCGCTCTCGACGGTCTCAGCTTCTCGCTGCAGCCGGGCGAGCTGGTGGCGGTGGTCGGGCCGGTGGGTTGCGGCAAGACCACCCTGGCCCGGGCCCTGGGGCGGATGGTGGAGGTGCCGCCGGGCCAGCTGTTCCTCGATGGCGTGGATGTGACCGCCATGGCACTGCCGGAGCTGCGCCGCCAGGTGGCCCTGGTGCCCCAGGAGGGTTACCTGTTCACCGCCAGCCTTGCCGACAACCTGCGCTACGGCGAGCCGGATGCCGCGATGGAGCGGGTCGAGGCGGCGGCGCGAGAAGCCCGTCTTGAGGGCGACATCAAGGGGTTCCCTGACGGCTACCAGACCCTGGTCGGCGAGCGGGGCATCACCCTCAGCGGCGGCCAACGCCAGCGCACGGCCCTGGGTCGGGCTCTGCTGATGGAGGCCCCGCTGCTGGTGCTCGACGACGCCCTGGCATCGGTGGACAACACCACCGCCGCCGGGATCCTGCGCGCGGTGCGGCAGCAGCAGGGCCGCACGGTGCTGATGATCAGCCACCAGCTCTCAGCGGCCGCCGCCTGCGATCGCATCCTGGTGCTTGAGGCCGGCCGGCTGGTGCAGCAGGGCCATCACCGGGAGCTGGTGGAGCAGCCCGGGGTGTACCGCAGGCTGTGGGAACGGGAGCGGGCCAGCGAACAGCTGGAGGCGGCCTGAGCGCAGGGCCGTTGACACGCCGAAGGGAGGCCCTGCAAGGCTTCCGCTGCGGCCTCGAACGGCTGGGGCTCTGAACAAAGGTCACGAAGGGTTGCAGCCGCTGTGGCAGCTCGCTTGGCTGGATCCATCTGTGCCCTTCGGTCGGTCGACCGGCTCGGTCGACCGGCCCCGAACCCGAGCATTCCCATGGACACGAACCGGCCCCTGCATCTGCGCTGCACCCTCACCTTCGGTGATATCTACGGCCAGATCCTGATCTGGATGGGGGTGATCTTCGTGTCGCTGGCCGCCGGTCTTGCCCTGATGGGGGCCAGCAAGCCCCTGTTTGCCCTGGTGGGGGTGGGACTGATCCTGGTGCTGTCCCTTCCCTTCCTGCTGTTCGCCTTCACCACCACCCTGCTCAACCACATCGCCTTGGTCCCGGACGCGGACAGCTGAGGCGCTGCCTAGGCTCGCGCTGATTCGCCAGCAGGGTGTGTTCGGGCTGTTCGCTTCTTCCAGCGCCGGTGCCGGCGCCGCAATCCGCGCCATGGTGCGCGATCTGCCCCACGCGGTGCTCGGCACCCCCATCGACCGGGAGCCGGCTCCGGGGCAGGCGGAACTCCTGTTCGGCTGCGGTTGCTTCTGGGGGGCGGAGAAAGGATTCTGGCGCCTGCCTGGGGTGGTCACCACCGCCGTCGGTTACGCGGGGGGGTCCCTCGAGAATCCTTCCTACGAGCAGGTCTGCAGCGGTCGCACCGGCCACAGCGAGGTGGTGCGTGTGGTCTGGGATCAGAGCCGGATCGATGCCACCGACCTGTTGAAGCTGTTCTGGGAATGCCACGACCCCACGCAGGGCGACAGGCAGGGCAATGACCGCGGCAGTCAGTACCGCTCGGCGATCTACGCCGACGACCCCGAGCTGCTGACGCTGGCCGAGGCGAGCCGCCAGGCCTACGGCGCCCGGCTGGCGGCCAGGGGTTATGGGCCGATCACCACCGAGATCCGCTTGGGTGTGGCGTTCTTCTACGCCGAGCCCTACCACCAGCAATATCTGGCGAAGCCCGGCAGCCGGCCCTACTGCTCGGCTCAGCCCTCGGGCGTACCCCTGGGCGACTTCGCCGGGGCCAACTACCGGCTGCCCGAGCAGGTCTGGCAGGCCTACGACTGGTCGGTGTCCCATTGCATCCTGCGGGGAGAGAACGCCCCCATCCGCCTCTGAGCTCGCTCAGGCCCGCGGAAGGCCGGACCCCAGAGGGGGCCAGAAGCAGGAGCGGTCTGACCCTCCCCAAAGCCACGGGTGCCCCTGGGCGGCCGCTCGATGGCGGGGGCCAGGTCGGCGGCTGGCCTGAGCTGCAATCGGGCGACAATGCAGCCATCCTTCAGCCCGGATCGATCGCTCCCGACCCATGACACCCCTGCTGGCGAGCCTGGGACTGCTGCCGTTGTTGGCGATGGGATCCCCCTGGTGGGAGGACTACGACACCCGTGACAGCTATCGCTGCGACGACCGGGGCACCCTGGTGGTCGAGCGCAACGCCTCCCAGGCTGCACTGATCTCCGGGCGTTACCGCTCCACCCTGTTCCGGGAGGAGTCCGATGCCCCCGGCCTGCGGTACCGCAACGACGACACCCGCCTGATCCTGCGCGGCGATGAACTGACCCTCGAACGGCTGCCGATGCGCCTCACCTGCACCCGCACCGACGACGTATGAATCCGTTGCCGGATCGGACCGTGATCCTCGGACTTCTGCTGGCGGTGGGCCTCTGCTTCGCCCTGGCCGCCTGGACGGCCCGGGTCGCTCCACCCCCGGAAGCCCCACTGCAATGGCGCAGCCCGGAGGCCCTGCCGGCGGCTCCGGAGCGCGGCAAGGGAGCCCTGATCTGATGGCCGGCCCCGACGACGACCAGGAGGGGCGCGAGCTGCGCCCCCTTCACCCCCTGCCTCGAGGGCTGGTCGAGCTCTACGGGCTGCTGGCGGTGCTGATCGTGCTGATCCCGGAATGGATGGCCGGTGGGGCACTCGCGAGCTTCCGCGATGGGCGCGAGGGGGAGGAATTGCCGATGCCCACCGGTGCCTGGCAGCGCCTGCCCGAGCTGCGTCTGGCCACGATGGGGATCGCCGAGCTACGACGCCTGGCCCGCAGCCAGCGCGTCGCCGGCTACGCCGGCCTCAGCCGCGACCGCCTCACGGCCCGACTGCTGAAGCGGCTGAAACGGTCGCGGCTGCAGGGCAAGTCGCTGTGATAACTTCGTTCTCGCCGGGGCGTAGCGCAGCTTGGTAGCGCACCACTTTGGGGTAGTGGGGGTCGTGGGTTCAAATCCCGCCGCTCCGATTTCAATCACCGGCACCAATCCAGATCAGACCGCTTCCTTCCGGAGGCGGTTTTTTTGTTGATGAACACGTCAACATCCAACGCCGATTCAAGCCAATCAGGCATGCCGTCACCCTGATCCCGAGGCCATCAGCAGAACGCTCCTGGAACGTGAATCCACCGGTTAATGCGCCTGGCAGCCCTGACCATTCGCCCTGACCATTCGCCCTGAGCATTGGCTCTGGCCCAGGCGGCGACCGGGGGCCACCGGGTTCAGGCCTGCTCAGTGCAACCGGGTGAGAACCCGGAAGTGCTCCAGCCACAGGTTGACCCGGCGCCTGAGCCGAGGGGGCACCTCCTGCACGAGCTGCACCAGCTCCTGGGACGCCAGCCGGTGCAGGGCCTGCACATCGACATGCCAGAGGGCTTCAGCTTCACGGATCAGGCGCGCCCAGGACCGCACCGACTGCCAGCGACGCAGTCGCGCCGGCGGTTGCTCCGAACCGCCGGAGCACCGATCTTGGTGGCAGTGGTCCGGCCGGATCGGCACGGGGGCATGAACGAGTGTCTCCAGCGTGGCCGGCCCCTGGCAGGGGCTCTGAGGAATGCCGGAAGGCTGCGGAATTGGTTCAGCCAGCAAGCTGCCGCCACCCAGGCGGTCACCGATCCGACCACAAGGGCACAGACAGCCAGGGCTCAGGCAGCCACCGCCTCCACCGGGAAGGGAAGGGCCGTGGCCTCCCGCTCGCTCAGACGGCGGCTCCAGGCCCGCGGCACCGGATCGTTCCAGCGGAAGCCCGCCTCCCTGGCCCGGTGGCGCTCCTCGTAGGACAGACAGGCGCGGTAGAGGCGCCGAGGCTCGAGGGCAGCGGCCAGCAGCACCTCCAGATCGTCGCAGCGCGCAAACACCTGGGCCAGGTAGATGCAGTCGGTCAGGGCGCGGTGGGCCGCCCAGACCGGGATGTCATAGGCCAGGGCCAGATCCCGCACCGAGGGCGTCGCGCGCAGCTGCCGTTCCGCCGGCCAGCGGATGTCCTCCATCGAACAGATCCAGGGCCGAGGCAGCGACGGCAGAGGACCATGGCCGAACCACTGGCGATCAAAGGCGGCGTTGTGGGCCACCACCAGGTCACAGTCCTCCACCATCGCCATGAAACAGGCCAGACCCGCCTGCCAGGGCTGGGGCAGGCGGGTGGTGGCGGCATCGATCCGATTGATGGCGGCGGCGGGATTGGCGTTGCAGGGCATCAGGAACGACACCTGCATCAGCACCGCGCGCTGCGGTACCGCGAACAGCACCGCCCCGACTTCGATGCAACTGGCCTCCACCGGGGAGAGACCGGTGGTCTCGGTGTCGAGGATCAGCAGGCGGCTGGGCTGCTGCGATGCCGGCGACGCGTCGGGGCTGGCGGCGGCGGCCGGCGCAAGAGCCGCGGCGGCGACGGCAGTCACAGCAGGAGTGGGGGTGGCCGGAGCGAAGGCGGCAGCGGGACCCGATGGGATCTCTGGCTGGGGTGGCGCGGAGCGCAGGGGTCGCGTCATCGCCACCGCGTCCGGGTCCACCAGCGGATCGGGCACGGAGGCGACCTCTGGTTCCAGGCAGGACGCCGCCTGGCTCTCCAGCCCTGCATCCGGCTCCGGCTTCAGCTCGGGCACCAGCAGCCCGGGCATTGCCGCTGCCGGCGACGATGGCCCAGCCGCTGCCGAGGCCACCTCTGCAGCGCTGCCGATGGCGCTGAGCAGATCGACCTGCTCCCACTGACGGCCTGGCTGGGCCGGAGACGCCCCCGGCGCATCGGCATTCGCATCGGCCATCGCGGAATCTCCCCCAACCACCGGCCCATGGTCTCAGCCCAGGCCCTGACCGCAAGACCAGGGGCGGGCCAGCCGCAGGTCCGGTGCGGGCGGCGGGCCTCCGGGACGGCGGAAACCCGGCCGCGGGCAGGGCAGCCGGGCTGCCTAGGGTTCGGCTTTGGAGCACCCGACAGCGATGGGCCTCAGCACCGGCGACACGATCCCCTCCTTCAGCCTCCGGGACGCCGATGGCATCGAGCGGCGCAGCGACAGCCTGGGCGGCAGGCCCCTGGTGCTGTTCTTCTATCCAAAGGACGACACGCCGGGTTGCACGGCCGAAGCCTGCGCCTTCCGCGACAGCTACGCCGAACTGCAGGGGCTCGGGGCCGAGGTCTGGGGCGTGAGCGGTGATGATGCCGCCAGCCACCAGCGCTTCCGGGATCGCCACGGGATCCCCTATCCGCTGCTGGTGGATGAGGGCAACCGGCTGCGGCGCAGCTTCGGGGTTCCGAATGCGCTGCTGGTGGTCCCGGGTCGGGTCACCTATGTGATCGATGGTGCCGGCGTGATCCGCCACCGGTTCGAGGATCTGCTCAACGGCCCCGCCCACCTGCGCGAGGCCAGGGCCGCCCTGCTCGCCCTGCAGGCCAGCGGCAACTGAGATGGTGCGCTGGCGCCAGGAGGGGCCGCTCTGGAGCCTGGAGCCCTCCGCTTCAGGCCCCGAGCTGGGAACGGTGGAATTCATCGGTGGCAGTTACCTGGCGGCCACCCCCCAGCTGAGCTACCGGCGATTGCTGGAGAGCCTGGCCCAGTGCGGCTGGCGGGTGCACGGCTGGAGCTACGTCCCCGGCTTTGACCACCAGGCCCAGGCCAACGAGGCCTGGCGCTGTTTCCGGGCCGCCCGCGCCGATGAACCGGGCGAGCCACTGCGACGGCTGCGCCTCGGCCACAGCCTGGGCTGCAAGCTCCACCTGCTGGCTCCCGACACGGGTCGTGGCTGCAGCGGCCTGGTGGCCCTGAGCTTCAACAACTTCTCCGCCGAGCGGTCCGTTCCCCTGCTGGCGGAGATGGGCCAGCAATTCGGCTTCCGCAGCGAATTCAGCCCATCACCCGAGCAGACCCTGGAGCAGATCGCCAGCGACTACCGCCAGCCGCGTAACCTGCTGGTGCGCTTCCGCCGCGATGGTCTCGACCAGAGCGGCAGGCTGCTGGCGGTGCTCAACCAGCGACGCCACGACGCCAGCACGCTGCTGGAACTCCCCGGCGATCACCTCACCCCGGCCAGTGCCGGGCTGCGCCGCAATCTGCTGGGCGACTGGGCCGATGATCCGGCCCGCCAGCGTCAGATCGATCGGCTGGCCCAGACGATCAGCGAGTGGTAATTCAATGTCCAGGACCTGGGGCCAGTGCGGCGACAGGGACAACAGCAACCCAGCCGGACATGACGGGCGCCGGCACACCTGTCAGCATGGAGATTCAGGGATGGTCGCCCCCGCACCTGACCGCCCGCCATCACCATGAGCGAACCCCAGAGCTGGGTCAAAGTTGGCTGCTCCAACCTCGAGGACGGCCGAGAGGCGCTGGAGCAGGCCCTGCAGAACCTCGCGCTCACCGACAGCCCACGCCTGGTGGTTGTGCTGGCGGCATCGCGCTACGACCTCAGTGAGATCAGCGTCGCCCTCAGCGGGCGTCTGCCCGACAGCCGGCTGATCGGCTGCACCACTGCCGGGGAGATTGCGGCTGGCAGCGCCCTCACCCACTCCCTGGTGCTGTGGGCCCTGGGCGGCACCGGCGTGCGGGTGAGCACCGGCTTCGGCCGAAGCGATGACCAGGGGCTGCGCCAGGCCGCCGTGGAGGCTGCGTCATGCCTGGAGAGCCTCGAACGGCTCCAGCACACCGTCCTGGTGCTGCTCTCCGATGGTCTTGGGGGCGATCAGATGGAGGTGGTGCGCGGTGCCTACGACGCCGCCACCATCGAGGTGCCTCTGGTGGGAGGCTGTGCGGGCGACTATCTGGCCATGCGCCAGACCCTGCAGCTGCATGGCACGACGGTGATGAGCGGTGCGGTGGTCGCGGCCGCGATCAGCTCGGAGCGCCCGCTGGGTGTGGGCGTCAGCCATGGCTGGATCCCGGCCAGCGAGCCGATGCTGGTCACCGACAGTCGGGACACGCAGCTCAGCTCCCTCGACGACAGACCCGCCCTCGATGTCTACCTCGACTTCTTCGACCCTCCCCAGGAGGTGCGCGAAGACCCGCAGGCCTTCGCCGATTTCGCGGCGATTCATCCGATCGGCATCCGCCGCCGCGATCGGATCGAAATGCGCCACATCACCGGTTTCGACCGTGACAAGCGCTCCCTGTTGATGGTGGCTGAGGTACCCCAGGGAGCCCTGGCGTTCCTGACACGGGGCGACTCCGCCTCGGTGCTGGAAGCAGCGGCCGAATCGGCGGCGTCAGCCATTGAAGGCCTCGGAGGGAATCCGGCGGCGGGGCTGCTGCTGTTCGACTGCGTGTCCCGTCGCTCAATCTTCGGCGAGCGCCACGTGCAGGAGGAAACGGATCTGATCAACCGCTGCTCGGGCGGAGTGCCGATGGCCGGCTTCTACACCTACGGCGAGATCGCCCGCACCAAGGGATCGGGTGGTTTCCACAACCAGACCCTGGTCACCCTGGCCATCGGCTGATGGAACCGTCCTGGTCGCTGCATCTGCTGTCGGAGGTTCTCTCCGCCTTTTCGACCGACGACCCGGACAACCTGCGCAACGTGCTCAACCGTGTGGCCGAAGCGGTGGATGCCGAAGTGGCCAGCATTCTCTCTGCAGACGGGATCACCTGGGTCATCGGCCTGGCGGGGGAGGAACGCGACCGGATGCTGCAGCATGTGGACGGTGAACCCTCCCAGATTCAGATCAGATCAGGGCATCTCCACAGCTACTGGGCCAGGCTCGATGGCGACAACAAGCTGATGGTGGGTCGGATGGGAGAAGCATTCGATCTGGAGGAGCGTTCGCTGCTGCGGGCAATGGCGCGCAGCATCCAGCTGAGCATGCGGATGCTTCATGCCATCTCCGCCGAGCGACAAGCGCGCCTGGATGCCTCCTATCAGGCCACCCATGACTCCCTCACCGATCTCCCCAACCGCACCCTGGTTCTGGAGAGGCTGCAGGAATGGATTCGTGCCTCCGCAGCGAACGAGGGGGAACAGACAGCGGTGCTCTTCATCGACATCGACCGCTTCAAATGGATCAATGACGCCCATGGCCATGCCGCCGGGGATGAGCTGCTGATCCATGTCAGCCAAACCCTGCGCCGTCTGGTGGGGCCCGACGACATGGTGGGCCGTCTGTCGGGTGACGAGTTCATCGTGATCACCCGAGGCTCGGACCAGGCCGTTGCCGCCGCCCTGGCCCAGAGAATCATTGAGGCCATCCGGCAGCCGATCCAGATCGCCGGCAGCGAACTGAGCCATTCCGCCTCGGTGGGCATCAGCTTTGCCGATGTCAGAGACACGCCGTCCACACTGATCGAGAACGCCGATATGGCGATGTATGAGGCCAAGGCCTCGGGCAAAGGGCGGTTCGCGCTCTATGCCACCAGCATGCGCCAGAAAGCCCAGGATCGGCTCAACCTGGAGGAATCGCTGCGGCATGCGGTGGAGAGCAATGAGATCGAAGCCCACCTGCAGCCGATCTACCACCTGAGTACGGGCAAGCTCTGCGGGTTCGAGGCCCTGGCCCGCTGGCGCCACGGCCAGCATGGCCTGCTGACGCCCGATCGCTTCATCGGGGCGGCCGAGGAGAGCGGTCTGATCGAGAGCATCGACCTCGCGATCCTGGAGCAGGCCTCCGCGGCCGTGGGTCGCTGGCAGCGTCTGCCGGGCCTCGGGCACCTGCGGCTCTCCTGCAACGCGTCAGCCCGCACCCTCGGCGCCAGCGACCTCGTGCGCCGGATCCAGCCGCTGCTGGAACGCAGTGGCATCTGCAAAACCCAGCTGTTTCTGGAGATCACCGAAACGTCGCTGGTGGAGGACATCCTCTCCACCGCCGCCACGATCCAGGGCCTGCGTCAGCTGGGGGTCAAGCTGGCCATCGATGACTTCGGCACCGGCTATTCCTCCTTGCTGTATCTGAAACGCTTCCCGGTGGGGATGCTGAAGATCGACCGCTCCTTCGTGGCGGATCTGGGTCGCGATCCCGAGGACGAAGCGATCGCCCGGGCAATCCTGTACCTGGCCAGAGCGCTGGCGGTGGACGTGGTGGCTGAAGGGGTGGAAACCACAACGCAGCGCACCTGGCTGGCCGGTCTGAACTGCGCCTACGGCCAGGGCTACCTGTTCGGCCGGCCCCAGCCGATCCAGGTGGTGGAACGGGAGCTGATCCTGCCGCTGCAGGTCGCCGCGGCGGCTGGCGAGCGCCTCGCCCCCTTCGGCAGCGAAGCGTCACCGGCCTGATCAGGGTGTCACAGGGCTGAATCCGAGCCAGCCCGAAGCCTCCCGGATGGGGGTCCAGGAGCCAGAGCAGAGAGTGGTGGTGAGCCGCGAGGGCCGGGAAGGCGGGGCCGGGATCACCCCAGCCACGCCCGACACACAAGACCGACTTCAGACCCGCAGCGCATCCAGCACCGAGCGATCCTCCAGGGTGGAGGTATCGCCGCTCACCTCCTGGCCGGCCGCCAGGGCCCGCAGGATGCGGCGCATGATCTTGCCGCTTCGGGTCTTGGGCAGGGCATCGGTGAACTTGATCAGATCCGGGCGGGCGATGGGACCGATCTCCTTGCCCACATGGGCCTTCAGCTCGGCCATCAGGGCGTCATCGCCATTGCGGCCGGCTTCCAGCGTCACAAAGGCGACGATCCCCTCGCCCTTGAGATCGTCGGGCCGGCCCACCACGGCGGCCTCGGCCACGGCCGGATGGCTCACCAGGGCGCTCTCGATCTCCATCGTGCCGAGGCGATGGCCCGACACATTGATCACGTCGTCGACGCGGCCCATCACCCAGAAGTAGCCGTCGGCATCGCGGCGGGCGCCGTCGCCGGCGAAATAGAGCAGCGAACCATCGGCGGGGCGGATCTCTTCCCAATAGCTCTTGCGGAAGCGCTCGGGATCGCCATGCACGGTGCGCATCATCCCCGGCCAGGGGCGGCGGATCGCCAGGTAGCCCCCCTGATCGGCGGCCTGGGAGTTGCCCTCGTGATCGACGATGTCGGCCAGGATGCCCGGCAGGGGCAGGGTGCAGGATCCGGGCTTGGTGGGGGTGGCCCCGGGCAGGGGGCTGATCATCACGCCACCCGTCTCGGTCTGCCACCAGGTGTCGACGATCGGGCAGCGATCCGCGCCGATCACATCCCTGTACCACATCCAGGCCTCAGGGTTGATCGGTTCACCAACGGTGCCGAGGATGCGCAGGCTGCTCATGTCGTACTGATCGGGCACCTCGCGGCCGCTCTTCATGAAGGCGCGGATCGCGGTTGGAGCTGTGTAGAAGATCGTGCAGCGGTGCTTCTGAATGACTTCCCAGAAGGCCCCGGGCTTGCTCGGACGCGGCGCCCCCTCGTACATCACCGTGGTGGCGCCATTGGAAAGCGGCCCGTAGACGATGTAGCTGTGACCGGTGATCCAGCCCACATCAGCCGTACACCAGTGAATGTCATCCTCGCGGATGTCAAAGATCCACTGAAAGGTGAGATGGGCCCACAGGTTGTAGCCGGCGGTGGTGTGTACCACCCCCTTGGGCTTGCCGGTGGAGCCGGAGGTGTAGAGCACGAACAGCCGATCCTCGCTGGCCATCGGTTCGGCCGGGCAGTCGCTGCTCTGACCCTCCACCAGCTCGTGCCACCAGACATCGCGATCGGCCTGCATCGCGCAATCGCCGCCGGCGCCCGCCAGCCGCCGGACCACCAGGACCTTCTGCACCGTGGGGGCGCCGCCATTGCCGGCGAGGGCCTCATCGACCGCCGGCTTGAGGGGGACCGGCTTGTCCTTGCGGAAGCCGCCGTCGGCGGTGATCACCAGCTTCGCCTCGCCATCGATCAGCCGGTCGCGCAGGGCATCGGCGGAGAAGCCGCCGAACACCACCGAGTGGGGGGCGCCGATGCGGGCACAGGCCAGCATCGCGATCGCCGCCTCGGGAACCATCGGCATGTAGAGCGCCACAAGATCGCCCTTGCCGATGCCCAGGGTCTTGAGGGCGTTGGCCGCCCTGCAGACCTCGGCATGAAGCTGCCGGTAGGTGAAGGTGCGGGTGTCACCGGGCTCGCCCTCCCAGATCAGGGCCGTCTTGTCAGCCCGGGGGCCATCGAGATGGCGGTCGAGGCAGTTGAAGCTCAGATTGGTGGTGCCGCCCTCGAACCAGCGGGCGAAGGGGGGATTGCTCCAGTCGAGCACCGTATGGAACGGCTCGAACCAGTGCAGGTGCTGGCGTGCCTGCTCGCCCCAGAAGCCGTCCGGATCCGCCTCCACCCGCTGCACCAGCTCGCGGTAGGCCGCCATCGAGCCGAAGCGGGCCGTCGAGGCCAGTTCCGCCGGCGGTTCGAAGCAGCGCCCCTCGTTGAGCACCGATTCGATGGTGGTGGAACGGGCCTGAGTCATGGTCGGGGCGCTGGCGGCAGGGAAGCGGACGCATTCAACCGCAATCCGGCCGATCCTGCCCGCCCCCCGGGCAGCCACTCATGAGGGCTCCTGATCAGTGACGCGGGCGCTGCACAATCGCAGCCTGCCATTGCCAGCGTGGGGGCAGTCTGCCCCCGGGGGGCCCATGGCGAGGGAACAGGAGCCGGTCACTCCCCACGCCACACCGATCTTCAACGCTGAGGGCGAACTGACCTACATCGGCGACGACGGCCGCCGTTACGTGGTCGCCCTGCCACCCGATGTCGACAGCGCCAGCGTGGAGCGGGTGATGGAGATGCTGAAGACCGGCAGCGCGCTGTTCGATCGGATCGAGGATCTCTGTCACCAGTGGCTGCGCACCGTCAGCGGCGATGACCTGGAACCGCGCGCGGCCCTGGTGCTGTTGCTCACGACCCTGGAGACCGCCCTGGAGGAGCACGACGAGGACGGTTCCGAGGATCCATGACACGCTCGCCCCAGGACGGTGGCGGTGGCGGCGCGGGCTGGGGCAGGCTGGAGGGATGGGATCACCCGCCGCCTGCCTGTTCGACCTCGACGGCCTGCTGCTCGACACCGAGCCGATCCATGCCCATGCCTGGCGCGAAGCCGCCAGGCAGTTCGGCCTGGAGCTGAGCGACGACCAGCTGCGGCAGCTGCGGGGTCGGCGCCGCCCGGACTGCGCCGCCGCGGTGTTGGCCTGGCTGGCGGAGGCGGGGGGACCCGCGATTGATGCCGACAGCCTGCTGGCGGTGCGCCAGCCGATTGCCGAGCGGCTGCTGGTGCAGGCCCCTCCGATGGAAGGAGCCGCGGAGCTGGTGTTGCGCTGCCACGATCGCGGTATCCCGATGGCCCTGGCCACCAGCAGCTCCCGCGAGGCGGTGGCCCTCAAGGCGGCCCCCCACCCCTGGCTGGCCCTGATCAGCACACGGGTGCACGGCGATGACCCGATGCTGGGGTCCGGCAAGCCGGCGCCGGACGTGTTTCTGCTGGCAGCTGAACGGCTGGGGGTCGAGCCGGCCGGCTGCTGGGCCTTCGAAGATTCACCCGCCGGAGCCGTGGCAGCCGCCGCAGCTGGCTGCCGGGTGCTGGTGGTGCTGCCGCCCGGGGTGGACCCTGGGCTCTATCCCGAGGGAATCCACAGCCTCGGCTCCCTGCGGGAGGTGGAGCTCTGAGCGGCAGGGCCGGCCCGGAGACGTCCACCACAGGCCAGACCGGGACCAGCGTCTCGGTCAGAGGATCAGTAGAGGCGGCTGAGCACGAATTCCGGCAGCGCCCGCAGGGCGCTTCTCGGCTCGGAGGCTGGCAGCCAGTCGATCGCCTCATAGGCATCCCGGGCGAAACCCTCGGCCAGGGCGCGCGCCCTGGGGATCGCCTCACAGCCACGCACCAGAGCGAGGGCCTGATCCAGGTCGTCGGGCTCACAGAACTCCCGCTCGATCAGGCCGGCCAGGACGGGACGCTCCTCGATGGCATAAAGCACCGGAGCGGTGAGGTAGCCGGAGGCAAGGTCGCTGGCGGCCGGCTTGCCCAGTTGCTGTTCGCTGCCGGTGAAGTCGAGGATGTCGTCGACCACCTGGAAGGCCAGCCCCAGCTGGCGACCGAAGCGATGCAGACTGTCGAGCCGGTCGTCGGAGAGGCCGGAGAGCACCCCGGCGGCCCGGGCGCTGTTGGCGATCAACGAGGCGGTCTTGCAGTAGCTCTTCTCGAGGTAGGTCTCGAAGCTCTGGCCGGTGTCGTATCGGAACAGGCCCTGCTTCACCTCACCATCGGCCAGATCCATGATCACCCGGCTCAACAGCTTCACCACCTCCAGATCGTCGAGGTTGGCGAGGTGCCAGCTGGCCTGGGCGAACAGAAAATCGCCGGCGAGAACCGCGACCCGGTGGTTGAAACGGCTGTGAACCGTGGCGACGCCGCGACGGGTGGCCGCCTCGTCGACCACGTCGTCGTGGACGAGTGAAGCCGTGTGGATCATCTCGGTGATCTCGGCCAGGCGACGGTGCCGGGGGCTCAGACCGCCATCGGGGGCGATCGCCCGGGAGAGCAGCAGCACGATGCCGGGCCGCAGACGCTTGCCGCCAGCCGCAAACAGATGTTCGGCCGCCGCCTGCAGGATCGGATGACCGGCGCCGATCAAACTCCTCAGATCGGCCAGGAGGGCATCGAGGTCGGCCTCGACCGGCTGGAGCAACTCTGCAACCGTGGCCACGACACCTCCGCTGTGGGCAGATCCTAGAAGGCCCGGGCAGGAGACTGCAGGCTGACGCAGCGCACGTTCGGCCGGGAGCCCAGCCAGGCGGTGGCGGCATCGGCGAAGGCCTCCGCCGGACCGGTGACGCAGATCTGGGTGCGCTGCAGAGGTGGGGATCCGGGGGCATGGTCCAGCTCCGCCTCAGGCAGATCGCCGAGGCTGGCCAGCAGCGGACCCAGGCGGCGGGCGGTGGCCTGGGCCGGATCCACCAGCTGCACCTCCGGCGGCACCAGATCGGCCAGCAGCGACCGCAGCAGGGGGTAGTGGGTGCAACCCATGATGATCGCCTCCACCTGGGCCGCCAGCAGCGGCTCGAGGTACTCCCGAGCCGCCTGGCGCAGGGCCGGGGCCTCGAGATCGCCGGCTTCGATCAGGGGGACAAAACGGGGACAGCCGACCTCGTGCACCGTCGCGGAGGGACGGCAGGCATGGATGGCCCGCCGGTAGGCGCCGCTGGCGGCGGTGGCGGGGGTGGCCAGCACGCCGATGCGGTCCACCGTCAGCTCAGAGGCCACGCTGTCGATCAGACCCACCACGGGAACACCCGCCTCGGCAACGGCCACATCGAGGGCCAGGGCGTTGGAGGTGTTGCAGGCCATCACCAGCACCCCGACCCCCTGGCGCCGCAGCCACTGCACCACCTCCGACGCGATCTGGCGGATCTCCTCGGTGGTGCGCTGGCCATAGGGCACCCGGGCGGTATCCCCGAGGTACAGGCAGCTGGAGTGCGGGTAGTGGGCATGGATCTGCCGCAGCACCGTCAGGCCGCCGAGGCCGCTGTCGAAGAGACCAACCAGAAGAGGCAAGGGAACTTACTGGAGATAGGACAGAATGCCACTGGCCACAGCCTGGGCCAGGCGGCGGCGGAACTCGGGATCGGCGAGCCGCGGCGCATCGATCTCGCCGGTGACGAACCCCATTTCGGTCAGCACTGACGGCATCACCGTGCGGCGGATCACGAAGAACCGCCCGGGGCGCGCCCCCCGATCGGGCGTGCCGGGCGAGACGGCCATGATCTGCTCCTGGATGCTGCGGGCCAGCTGGTAGGAGCGACCACCGGAGAAATAGAAGGTCTCCACGCCGTTGACATCCGGGCGATCCATGCTCAGGGCATTGGCGTGCAGACTGACGAACACATGGGCTCCGCTGCTGTTCGCCAGGGACACCCGCGGCGGCAGGTCGACATCCACTTCCGAGGTGCGGGTCATGACCACCTGCACACCACGGGCCTGGAGCAGCTGGGCCACCTGCAGTCCCACATCGAGCACCACGTCGGTCTCCCGCAGGCCGCCGATGCCGACGGCACCGGGGTCGGGACCGCCATGGCCCGGATCGATCACCACGCGCCAGCGGCCCCGGGGAACCACCGGCAGCCCCTGGGTGCTCAGGGGGACCCGGGAGGTGCCGCGGCTGCGGGACGTCCAGTCGTTGCCACCGGACCAGGTTCTGGGTGGGACCCGGGCCGTGCCGCCGGACCAGGCCCCGGGGGTGGCCTCCACATCGCCTTCACCCAGCAGGGCCATCCGCCGTGCCGGAACCCCGCGCAGTTCCATCCGCCAGCGGTCGCGGGCGGTGCCCACCAGGCGCAGCTGACGGGGATCGAGACGGGTGCCGGGCTGGAACTCCAGCACCAGGCGCGTGGTGTAGGGATCGGGCTTGCCGATCCGCACCTCCTGCAGCGCTCCGGTGGCCCGCAGGCTGCGGCTGCGCAGGGGTGCCCCGGGGATGTCCACCCACACCCGCGGGCCCCGGCCCCCGACCCCCTCCTCAAAGAACGCCTGGAGCTGAACCCCCGGCGAGGTGCGCAACTCGAGCGCCCCGTCGGAACTGATCCGCCAGGCGGACAGGGCTCCAGCCCGGGCCGCGGCGGCACTGAACAGGACGGCGGCGGCCAGCAGAACGCGCAGGCCGGTGGAACGGATGCCCATCGACCTTCAGAACAGGGCGGGGCGGCGGTGCTGGAGGCTCGGCATCTGGGCACGCACGCGGCGGCCATGGCCCGTGTCGACCGGCGCCATCGCCAGGCCGGGGCTGAGGCCGGCATCGGCCAGAACCGTGCCCCAGGGATCGATGACCAGGGCGTGACCGTGGGTCTGGCGCCGGCCGTAGTGCACGCCGGTCTGGGCCGGGGCGACCACATAGGCCGTGTTCTCGATCGCCCGGGCCTGGAGCAGCACCTGCCAGTGATCCTTGCCGGTGTAGGCGGTGAAGGCGGCGGGCACCATCAGCAGCTCGGCACCGGCCGCCGCCAGATGGCGATACAGCTCGGGGAAGCGCACGTCGTAGCAGATCGAAAGACCGATCCGGCAGAGCCCGGGCACATCCACCACCGGTGGGGCCGTCTGGCCGGGGGTGACCGTGGCCGACTCCCGGTAGGTGATGCCGTCGGGGATGTCGACATCGAACAGGTGGATCTTGTCGTAGCGGGCCAGCAGCTGCCCTTCGGTACCCACCAGCTCGGCACGATTGACGGTATGCCCCTCGCCGGCCGGAACCGGGAAGCCACCGCCCAGCAGCGTCACCTGGTAACGGCGAGCCATGGTCACCAGGAAGCGGCTGCAGCGCTCCGCCAGGGCGGGAGCCAGGGAGAGGCGCAGCTCGTCATCGCCCATGAAGGCGAAGTTTTCCGGCAACCCCACCAGCTCGGCGCCGCGGCGCGCAGCCAGCTCGATCTGCTCCTCGGCCGCCGCAAAATTGGCGTCCGGATCGGAGGTGCTGGTGAGTTGCAGGGCTGCGGCCAGAAAACTGCTCACCGACTCCTCGGCCTGAACCGGCGAACTGTAGGGGTTGTCGTGAATGCTGCCAGGGGTCGGCGGCAAGCCGGAGTCCTGACAGGGCTCCGCTGCAGCCGGGTGCCGGCCAGCGACTCCGGCCGTCGCAACCGGTATCGGGGGTGCCATCGCGGATCCGCGTGCGCTCTGGCCGTTGGCCATGGCGGGAGCGCTGGCCGGGGGGGCTGGCCGTGGCCGGGGCTCAGCTCGCCCGCAGCACCCCCGGCTCGGCCTGCACCGGCACGATCGTGAGGCTGTCGACAGCGGCGCAGCAGGCGAAATCAGCGTCGTGGTTGCCGATGCCGATCAGACGCTGGCCGTGGCTGGCGGCGCGCAGGCAGGTCTCGGTGTCATGGCGCCACTGCTGCCAGAGGGCCAGGGCGGCCAGCATCTCGTCGTTGCCGCAGCTGACGCCGCGATGGGGCGCTACCGCCAGCTCCATGGCCGCGGAGGCCACTGCCCCCGCGGCCAGACTGTCCTCCAGGGAGTAGTCGCCCTCCCAGCCGCTGCCCACGATCCACACGGTCCGGGCGTCGCGCTCGATCAGACGGCGGGCCACCGCGGTGCGGTTCGGCAGGCAGGCGGTCACGAGCAGCGGCACCTCGCGCACGGCCGCCAGCGAGCGGGTGCCGTTGGTGGTGCTCATGAAGATGCGCTTGCCCCCCACCAGCTCCGGCGTCACCGCCAGGGGGGAGTTGCCCAGGTCGTAGCCCTCCACGCGCTTGCCGCCCCGCTCGCCGGCCCGCAGGCGCTGGCTGGCGGGCCAGGCGGCGGCCGCCGCTTCCAGCTCCTTGAGGTCGGCGAAGGCCTGGATCGCCTCGGCGCCGTTCTGCAGCGACCAGGCGATGGTGGTGGTGGCGCGAAGAACATCGATCACCACGGCGGCGTCGGGGCCGCCCTCCGAAACCGGCAGGACGGCAGGGACGGCCTCGGAGGTATGGAAATAGGAGATCAGCACGGACCCAGCGGCCAGATGGCTGCGCCACAGTAGGCAGGCCAGCCGGAATCGCCGCCGCAGACGGCAATGGCGGGCGGCAGCATGATCGGATTGACGGACAGCCCGGATGGTGGGAGTGGTGAGCAAGCAGGGCCGCGACCTGCGCGGCTTCCTGCAGCTGCTGGAGCAGCGCGGGCGCCTGCGGCGCATCAGCGCGCCGGTGGATCCGGATCTGGAGCTGGCGGCGATCGCCGACCGGGTGCTGGCGGCCGGTGGGCCGGCCCTGCTGTTCGAGAACGTGATCGGCAGCACGATCCCGGTGGCCGTGAACCTGATGGGCACCCAGGAGCGGGTGCTCTGGAGCCTGGGCATGGAGCGGGCCGAAGAGCTGGAGGCCCTGGGCGAGAAGCTGGCCCTGCTGCAGCAGCCCAGGCCGCCGAAGGGAGCCCGGGAGGCGGTGCGCTTCGGCTCGGTGCTGCTCGATGTGCTGAAGGCACGGCCCGATCTCGACCTGACGCCCCCCTGCCGCCAGCAGGTGTTCCGGGGGGAGCAGGTGAACCTCGATGCCCTGCCGCTGCTGCGGCCCTGGCCCGGCGATGGCGGCCGGATCATCACCCTGGGGCTGGTGATCACCAAGGACCCCGAGACCGGCACCCCCAATGTGGGTGTCTATCGGCTGCAGCGGCAGTCGATCAACACCATGACCGTGCACTGGCTGAGCGTGCGCGGCGGCGCCCGCCACCTGCGCAAGGCGGCGGCCCTGGGGAAACCGCTGGAGATCGCGATCGCCATCGGCGTGCATCCGCTGCTGGTGCTGGCGGCGGCCACGCCGATCCCGGTGCAGCTGAGCGAATGGCTGTTCGCCGGCCTTTATGCCGGCGAGGGCGTGCGGCTGGCCAAGTGCAAGACCGTGAATCTCGAGGTGCCGAGCCATAGCGAGATCGTGCTGGAGGGCACGATCACCCCCGGCGAAGAGCTGGCCGATGGGCCCTTCGGCGACCACATGGGCTTCTACGGCGGCGTGGAGGATTCACCGCTGGTGCGCATTCAGTGCGTCACCCAGCGCCGTGATCCGATCTATTTCACCACCTTCAGCGGCCGGCCGCCGAAGGAGGACGCGATGCTGGCGATCGCTCTCAATCGCATCTACACGCCGATCCTGCGCCAGCAGATCCCGGAGATCGTCGATTTCTTCCTGCCGATGGAAGGGCTCAGCTACAAGCTGGCCGTGATCGCCATCGACAAGGCCTATCCCGGCCAGGCCCGGCGGGCGGCGATGGCCTTCTGGAGCGCCCTGCCCCAGTTCACCTACACCAAGTTCGTGGTGGTGGTGGACAAGGCGATCAACATCCGCGATCCGCGCCAGGTGATCTGGGCGATCAGCGCCCTGGTGGATCCCCAGCGGGATCTATTCGTGCTGGAGGACACCCCCTTCGACACCCTCGACTTCGCCAGCGAGCGACTGGGGCTGGGGGGCCGGCTGGCGATCGATGCCACCACCAAGCTGGGGCCGGAGCGCAACCACCCCTGGGGCGAGCCCCTGCACCGCCCAGCCGAGCTGGAGGCCCGCCTCGATGCGCGCTGGGCCGAGCTGGGCCTGGCGGATGTGGGCGGGCGGGAGCCCGATCCCGCCCTGTTCGGCTACACCCTGGAGCATGTGCTTGAGCGCCTGGCCGGCGGGGCCCGGCCTCAGCGCTGAGGTGGTGCTGGGGCCCGCCGGTGCCCCAGGCGGCGGCCCAGACGCCGCGACCAGCCGAAGACGCCGGCCAGGGCCAGCAGAGGAGCCGGCGCCGGCTCCACAGGACGCTCCAGCTCCAGCTCCAGCACGCTCCTGGGATTATCGGCAGCAACAGAAGAGGAATCGCTGTTCAGCCTGTCGTTACGGCCAGCCTCCGGAACGACGTTCACGGTATGGCGCCCGCTGAAGGAGTCCGGGATATTTGGAAACCCTTCCATTCACGGCCAACTCAGACGACGTCCTGCGCATCTCTTCCCCCCGCATCTTTCGCCACTGCATCCTTCAGGCTCGCCTCCATCTCTCCCTCGCCAATCTCTCTCTCGTCAACCTCGCTCGCCTCATCTCCCTCCCATTGCCCCACCCCTTTCTGCGTGGTCTGTCCGCCGACCTCCGGCTTTGCCTTCCCGCCCGCAGGCCCAGGCCATCGGCATCGCGGCGACTCCCCATCAGGGCAGCGGTGTGGGCCCGGTCATCCATCCGATCGTCGGCCCGGATCCTCGCAACGAAGCGCGAGGTGCAGGCTCCCGCCCCATCGGTGCGGTCCTGTCTGTCCCGCCGCTCGGCTTGACACCTCCATAACGATCTCGCTGGGAGTGATTCCCATTCACTGGCCGGCCTCGCGCCGGGCTGTCATGAACCGCTCCCTTGCGAAGCTGAGTCATGCTCGCCCGTTGCCATCAGCAATCCGGTGGCGGCCCTTTCCCTGGCCTGAGCACTTGATTGAGCCGTGACCTCTGCAACGCTGCTCGGCCGTACCGATCTCCATGCCGTCAAGGCCCTGCTCGAACTGGCGGGCGAGCCTGGGCGCTGGCGTTCGGCCAATGAGCTGGCCCTGGTGCAGAAGCTGCCGGCTGCACTGCTGGAGCAACTGTTGCTGCGGCTGCGCCGGGCCGGTCTGCTTGAGGCCCGCCGGGGACGTCAGGGGGGCTACCGCCTGGCCGCGCCACCCGCGCAGCTGCGCCTCAGCCAGGTGCTGGCGGCGATCCGGCCCGCCCCACGCCCAGCGCCAGGCGGCCCCTCCTGGACGGGTGAGCATTCCGACCCGCCGGATTCCAGTGGGGGCACCGAGGACATCGGGGCCAGCGACCGCGTGGCCGCGCTGCTGCAACACCGGCTGCGGCAGGCCATCGCCCGGGAACTGGAGCGGATCACCCTTCAGGATCTGCTCTACGACCTGCACAGCGCCAGAGCCTGCCTGAACGAGGACGGCGGACTGCTGCTGGGCTGATCGGGGCGCCGGCCGGCCCCCACCGGTTCCCCGAACCCTGCCTCTGAACGGGCATTCCTAGGGTTCAGCCATGGACTACGGCCTTTCTGACCTTCCCGACGACTCCGGCGAGCTGTTGGATCGGGTGCTGGCGCCCCTGCTCCAGGACTTTGATGAGTCCTTTGCCCGCGGCCTGGTGCTGGTGGGCCACTGCCCCGATCGGGTGATGGATGCCCCCAGCCGCGATCGGTTCCGGCAGCGGTTGGAGGAGGCAACGGCCCAGCTGGCGGCGGCCCGGGCGCTGCGGGCGGCGGCCCCGGAACCGATGGCCCTCGACATGGAGCTGATCCGTCCCTGGCACGCCCTGGTGGTCGAGGTCTGGGGGCTCTCGGCGGCGCTGCGGGCGGCGGGGATCCAGCCCTGAGCAGAAGATCGGCTCCTCCACCGGCGTCTCAGCCTCCGTCCCCGGATCCAGCGGCTGCGCACTCCGGTGCCGTGGGTTCCCTTGGGCTGTGGGTTCCGGTGCATGGTTGGGTCCCCAGGCCATGCCCCAGCCCCCCACCCGCTCCGGCCAGCGGCCAGCCGGACCGCCTCGACAGCTGTCACTGGAGCCGGCGGGATTGTTTCGGCGAGGGAACGGGTGTTGTTTGGAGGTGGAACCATGCTGCCGCTGCAGGACCTGGCCGAAGACCCCGTGCCTGCATGGGACGCTCAGGCCGCAACCGCGACACGCCTGGAGCCCTTCGCGCCGGGAGAGTCAGTGGGATGGTTCGCAGAACCTGCAAAGCGTGCATGGGAAAGCCCGTGCGGTCGGGCTGCTCCTCCCTCAGCGGCCTCTGCCGCTTCCAAGCGGATCGGGCCTGATTCCCAGTCCTGCACCGGCACATCGAAAGGCCCTGGTGACCCTGACTCGGCATGAGAATCGGCAATCTGTCAGCCCTGCTTCACCAATTCTTCATTCATACTTCAGTGACACGGTGATGACTCATTGACCTCGGTGGAGGCCAATGGAGGGCCAGCCGGCTCCAGGACGCCGTGCCTGCCGGGCGTAGCAGCAACCAAGCTGAAGGGCTAAATTGGAATGTGAATTTCAGCTCAAGGTCTTAACGTCATGTTTAAACTCGTTTTGTGTGCGAAGTGTAGGGTTAGCGTGTCCACCAGGCGTCTCGGAGGGGGTGGTCATGGGTGAGCGGCATGGGTTATTTCACCTATGGGATCAGCAGAGTTGGATCCGCACCAAGCCTTTTCGCAGCGGTGGATTGGATGGACTCCCCTTCTCTCCAGATCTTGTACCACTCACCAAGCATTCTATTTTTGCTGATGACGAAGAGCGCCGCCAACGCATTCTCGCCTACCGATTACTGGCGCACCTGACCTTCACCCGCACGCTGGAGACCGAGCACGTCAATCCCGTCTGTTCAGCTCTTGCCAACAACAAAGTCCATTTTGAGGTCAATCCAGTTCAGCGCGAAGATGCTCTCCACATCTATTGTGATGAAGCGGGCCATGCGCTGTTTGTTGATCGGCTCGCCAAAGTCGTCACCTCAGCCTTTGGCCTCGATCCAGGCGTTGTCGGCATCCCGCAATTCACTCTCGTCCTGGAGCGCATCATCGAGGAGCATCGTGATGCCCTGGATCCAAAGATCATTCGTCTCTTTTTCTGCGCGGTGTCAGAGACGCTCGTTTCAAAGGTGCTGTTCGGGATCCCGCAGGATCCAGCGGTTGCTTCACTCGTCCGCGAGGTCCTCCACGATCACGCCCTTGATGAGCGGGTTCACGGTGCCTATTTCCACGGCCTTTTCGCCACTATGTGGAATGCTCTTTCCGCGGGCGAGCGGGAGGCGATGGGGCATGTCCTTCCCGAACTTGTCTGGACTTTCCTTGGTCCTGATCGCGAGCTGGAGAGATCGATCCTGCTCTCATTTGGCATCTCTCAGCAAGACATTCCAGATATTCTGGATGAGGTCTATCCTCCTGGGGATATCGGTCAGCGTGTCCGCCAGGATGCACGGCCAACACTTCGATTGTTCGCTGCAGCCGGGGTGATGGAGGAGCCTTCTATCGCCGATGAGTTCAGCGCCTACCAGCTTCTGGATACGGACACCCCGATCGATGGAACCACAAACCCTGGAGAGCGATTGATATGGCTCACTCCTGTATAGCCCTGCGTCACGTCCACCCAGAGGACCTCGGCTCCTTCGAGCCGCCAATTCGTGCGGCGGGCTACGCCATCACCTACGTCTCTGCGCCGACGGCAACGGCCGCGGAGTTCGCGCAAGCGGCCACCGCCGACTTGCTGGTGGTCCTGGGCGGCCCGATCGGGGTCTACGACGCAGCGATGTACCCCTTCCTCGACGCCGAACAAGCCGTCATCGAGACCCGGCTCAGGGAGTGCAGACCACTGCTTGGGCTCTGTCTCGGCGCCCAGCTCATGGCCAAGGCGGCGGGCTCCCGCGTCTACCCAAGCGGGACGCACGAAATCGGCTGGTCGCCCCTGCAGCGTGCGAGCGATCTTCCTGAAGATTGCCCGTCACGCTTCCTCTTCGGAGCCAATGATGAGGTGCCCATGATGCACTGGCATGGTGACACCTTTGACCTGCCACCCTCGGCTCGGCGACTCGCGAGCACGGCACTGGTGCGTGAGCAAGGCTTCATGATCGGCAACCACGCCATGGCCTGGCAGTGTCACCCCGAATTTCTGGCGGCCAATCTCGAGAACTGGCTCGTCATCCACGCCCATGAGCTCAGTGCTCGCGGGGGTGCCCCGCTGATCGCCCAGATCCGTGAGGACACAGCCCGCTGGGGGGCCGAACTCGCCGGACGTGGGCAATCCATGCTCAGCGCGTGGCTGCAACGCCTGTGACCTCAGAGCACCGCGGGCATGACGGGGTGCTCTCAACAGAGCTGCACGCACCGATCGCAGCGACGCCGGGCAGCGGGATGAGCCGGATGGCGAGCCGGTTCACCAGCCACGCCACCAACCAGTGCCCTCCACCAGGACGCCCGCCGCAGGCCTGATGCCGGTCGACGGCTGCCAGCCCATCCCGGCCCATCACGACAGCGCCTCCATAGGATCCCGGTGCCTTCGGCCTCCCGGCGTGAGCAGCCCCGACCCCCAACCGCCCACCAGCGGCGCCGATCCGGCCGCGGTTCTGGCCCTGCCCGCCGGCGGCAGCCTGCGGGGCCGGGTGCGGGTGCCGGGCGACAAGTCGATCTCGCACCGGGCCCTGCTGTTCGGCGCGATCGCCGAAGGGGAAACGGTGATCGACGGCCTGCTGCCCGCCGAGGACCCCCTCAGCACCGCCGCCTGCCTGCGGGCGATGGGAGTCGGCGTCTCGCCGATCGCGGACGGCGCGGTGGTGCGGGTGCAGGGGGTGGGGCTCGATGGCCTCCAGGAACCGGAGTCAATCCTCGACTGCGGCAATTCCGGCACCACGATGCGGCTGATGCTGGGCCTGCTGGCGGGCCGGGCCGGTCGCCATTTCGTCCTCACCGGCGACGACTCCCTGCGCCGCCGGCCGATGCGCCGCGTGGCGGTCCCCCTGGCGGCGATGGGGGCAGAGATCCATGGCCGCCAGGACGGCAACCTGGCGCCGCTGGCTGTGCAGGGGCGGCCGCTGAGCGGCGCCACGATCCGTACCCCGGTGGCGTCAGCCCAGGTGAAGAGCGCTGTCCTGCTGGCAGCCCTCACGGCCTATGGCCCCACCACCGTGATCGAACCCGCCCACTCCCGCGACCACAGCGAACGGATGCTGCGGGCCTTCGGCGCCGACCTCACGGTGGTGGGGTCTGCCGGCACCGAGGTTCTGGTGCGCCCGGGGTCGGTGCTGCGCGGCCAGCCGGTGACGGTGCCCGGCGACATCAGCTCCGCCGCCTTCTGGCTGGTGGCCGGGGCCATCACCCCCGGCGCCGAGCTGACGATCGAGAACGTGGGGCTCAACCCCAGCCGCACCGGCATTCTCGAGGTGCTGCAGGCGATGGGGGCACGCATCGCCGTGCTCAACCAGCGGGATGTGGCCGGTGAGCCGGTGGGGGATCTGCAGGTCAGCCACGGGCCCCTCCAGGCCTTCACGATCGGCGGCGACCTGATCCCCCGCCTGGTGGATGAAATTCCGGTGCTGGCGGTGGCCGCCTGCCATGCCGAAGGCACCAGCCGCATCGCCGACGCCGGGGAGCTGCGGGTGAAGGAGACCGATCGCCTGGCGGTGATGGCCCGTCAGCTGCAGGCGATGGGGGCACGGATCGAGGAGCACGCCGATGGACTCACGATCCCCGGCAGCCAGAGCCTGCATGGGGCGGATCTCGACAGTGAGACCGATCACCGGGTGGCGATGAGCCTGGCGGTGGCCAGCGTGGTGGCCCGCGGCGATTCCCGGCTCGGGCGCGCCGAGGCGGCGGCCGTCTCCTACCCGGGCTTCTGGGACGACCTGGCGCGGCTGCGGGCCTGAGGGCGTGGCGGAGCCAATCCTGCGGCCGCGCCTCACCGCCGACGGGAGTTTCAGTCTGTTCTCGGACCGCCACGGCGAGGGCTTCCACAGCGCCGCAGGCGCCCTGGCGGAGGCCCGCGGCAAGTTCGTGGCGCCGGCCGGGCTGGAGCGCTTTGCGACGAGCCGGAGCCTGCGGGTGGTCGAGGTCGCGGTGGGCACCGGCACCAACACCGTCGCCCTGCTGGAAGCGCTGCAGCAGCGGCGGCTGGGCCTGCGCTGGTGGGGTCTGGAATGCGATCCGGAACCGCTGCGCCTGGCCCGCGCCGACACCGGATTCCGCCGCCAGTGGACGGCCAGCGCCCTGGCGGCAGCCGAGGCGCTGTGGCAGGGCGACCAGCTGCTGTGGGGTGACGCCCGCAGTCGGCTGCCCGAGCTGCTGGCCGGCCTGGAGGGCCGCTGCGATCTGGTGCTGCTCGATGCCTTCTCCCCGAGGCGCTGTCCGGAGCTCTGGAGCCTGGAGTTTCTGAGCGCTCTGGCCCGCCTCCTGGCCCCCCAGGGGCGGCTGCTCACCTATTGCTCGGCCGCCGCCGTGCGCCGCAGCCTCGAGACCGCCGGGCTGCAACTGGCAGCGATCCGCGGCCCGCAGCCTGCCGCCGACGGGGCCTGGAGCGGCGGCACCGCCGCCTCCCCCTCGCCCCTCGCTAACGATGGTTGCCTGCGCCCTCTGACGGCGATGGAGCGGGAACACATGGCCTCGCGGGCGGGAGAGCCCTACCGGGATCCCGATGGCCGGGCCGCGAGCGCCGCGATCCTGGCGGCCCGGCAACGGGCCCAGGCGGCGAGCGCTGCCGAGAGCGGTTCCGCCTGGCAGCGGCGCTGGGGCGGGCAACGCAACCATCGCGCCCAGCGATCAGCGGCTGCGGGAGCAGTGAAGCAGGACCGGTAGATTCCCGGCCAGCCGCCGCCGCCTGAATGCTCGCCGTTGCCGTCCTGGCTGCCGGAAAGGGCACCCGCATGAAAAGCGACCTGCCCAAGGTGCTGCAGCCCCTGGCGGGCGCCACCCTGGTGGAGCGGGTGCTGGCGAGCTGCGCCAGGCTGGCGCCCCAGCGGCGGCTGCTGATCGTCGGGCACCAGGCCGAACGGGTGGAGCAGGCCCTGGCGAACCAGGGCAGCCTCGAATTCGTGCTGCAGCAGCCCCAGAACGGCACAGGCCATGCCGTGCAGCAGCTGCTCGCGCCCCTCGAGGACTTCGACGGTGAGCTGCTGGTGCTCAACGGCGATGTACCGCTGCTGCGCAGCGAGACCCTCGAGCAGCTGCTGGAGCAGCACCGCCGCAGCGGCGCGGCCGTCACCCTGCTCACCGCCCGGCTGGCGGATCCCACCGGCTACGGCCGAGTGTTCGCCGATGCCGGCGGCGCCGTCAGCGGGATCATCGAGCATCGCGACTGCAGCCCGGAGCAGCGGCAGAACACCCTCACCAACGCCGGGATCTACGTCTTCGACTGGAAGCGGCTGGCCGCCGTGCTGCCCCAGCTCACCACCGACAACGACCAGGGGGAGCTGTACCTCACCGACACCGTCGCCCTGCTCCAACCCGCCATGCACCTGGAGGTGGCGGATGCCGACGAGATCAACGGCATCAACGACCGCCTGCAGCTGGCCCAGTGCGAGGCCCTGCTCCAGGAGCGTCTGCGCCGCCACTGGATGCTGGAGGGCGTGACCTTCGTCGATCCCGCCAGCTGCACCCTCAGTGACGAGACCCGCTTCGGCCGCGACGTGGTGGTGGAACCCCAGTGCCACTTCCGTGGTCGGGTGAGCGTGGGCGACCGCAGCCGGATCGGACCCGGCTGCCTGATCGAGAACAGCAGCCTCGGATCCGACGTGACCCTGCTGCATGCGGTGCTGAGCGACGCCACGGTCGAGGACGGCGCCAGTGTCGGGCCCTTCGCCCAGCTGCGTGCCGGTGCGCGGATCGGCCCGCAGGCCCGCATCGGCAACTTCGTGGAGGTGAAGAACTGCACCCTCGCCGCCGGTGTCAAGGCCAACCACCTCAGCTATCTGGGCGATGCCGAGCTGGGGGCCAACGTCAACGTGGGGGCCGGCACAATCACCGCCAACTACGACGGCGTTCGCAAGCACCGCACCGTGATCGGCGCCCGCAGCAAGACCGGCGCCAACAGCGTTCTGGTGGCACCGGTCACCCTCGGTGACGGGGTCACGGTCGCCGCTGGTTCCACCATCACCCAGGACGTTCCTTCAGGTGCCCTGGCCTTCGGTCGCGCTCGCCAGGTGAACCGGCTCGACTGGCCGGGGCCCCGGCCCGACTGAGGGGCGGCCGGTGGATCAGGCGAGGCGGGAATCGGCCCGCCCCGGCCGGCTCGCTACTTCCTGAGCGGCGGCCCGGCGGCCCCATCCGGGGTGCGGCGCTGACGCAGCCGCAGCGCAGCGAAGGTGCCGCCACCGGCCCCGAGCAGCAGCAACGGCAGCAGCCAGGCTGCCGGGCCGAGGCTGGAGGTGGAGGCGGCTGGTTTGGTGGCACCCGGCAGCGATGGGGGGCCGCCGACGGGCGGAGGCGGCAGCGCCCCCAGGGGAGGCCGCCTGGCACGCATGCCGGGTGGCATGGCGCCGGGGGGCATCGCGCCCGGAGGCATCGCACCAGGAGGAAGGACCCCGGGCGGCATCGCCCCCGGCGGCAGTGATCCGGGCACCATGGCCCCGGGAGGCAACATCCCCGGAGGCATCGCTCCCGGAGGGGGAGGCATCATCCCGGGGGGCATGGCGCCGGGGGGGAGCGCCACGCCACCACGACCGCCCTGGCCAGGCCTGGAGCGCAGCGAAGGCATCGGCATGCCTCCCAGACCGCTGAATCCGGGCGGGAGGCTGCCGCCAGCGGTGCCCGGGGTACCACCGGCAGGAAGGGTGCCGGCACCCACCGGCATCACCGGGATCGCTCGGGCGCCGCCGCCACCGGCCTGTGGCCCGGCGCCAGAACGCTCGGCGGCCGAAGGGGCGATCGCGGCTGGCCGGCTGGGGCGCGGGGCATTGGGATCCACCGGCTCCCAGATCACAACGGGCGGATCCGGAGGCAGGTTGGCCTGAGAAGGGGCGGTAGCCGGCGGGGCGGCAGGGGCCGCAAAAGGCGCCGAGGGCGTCCTCGCCGCTGGTGGGGTGGCGGTGCTGCTGCCCGCGGCTGACCGCGTCTGGGCCGCGACCGGGAGGCCGGCAGCGCCTGCGATCAGCACAGGCAAGACGAGCACGGACAACGTGCAGCGCACCGTGGAGGTCATCCGCGCCCCGACATCGGCCCCAACCTAGCGGCGATCAGTCCGCATCCCCCGCCGATGCCAGCAGCGGCAGAAGGCGCTCCAGGGCGACGCCGCGGCTGGCCTTGAGCAACAGCCGATCGCCCGGACGCAACCACTGCCGCAGCAGCGGCGCGGCCTCCTCCGGGCTCGCCACCCGGGCCAGGCGCTCCAGAGCGCCCGCGCCGGCGGCCATCGCCTCACCCTCCGGTCCGGCCGCCACGATCATGAGTCCATCGAGCCCGAGGGCCGCCGCCCGCGCCCCGACCTGTCGGTGCAGTTCCGCACTGCGCTCCCCCAGCTCAAGCATCGTGCCGAGGGCCGCGAAGCGACGGCCGCCGGCTTCGCCGGACGCCGGGTCAGGGGCCACCAGCAGGTCGAGGGCGGCCAGCATCGCCTCCGGCGAGGCGTTGTAGGTCTCGTCGAGCACCTCCACGCCGCCCAGGTTCAGGCGGCGGCTGCGCCCGCCCGGCACTTCCACCGCCAGCGGCCCCAGGCTGGCGGGATCGAGACCGAGTTCCTCCGCCACGGCCAGGGCCAGCATCAGGTTGCGGGCGTTGTGGCGCCCGGGCAGGGGCAGCGGGATCGGCGCGGACGCCGCCTCACGCCCCGGACCCCGCAGAAGCGTGAGCGAGGCCATGGTGTCGTCGAGCCTGGCCACCCGATCCGCCGGCGATAGTCCCGCCGCGAAACCCGGAATCTCATCGGCCAGCGCCACCCGTCGCACCCGCCCCTGCCAGCCGGCGCTCAGGGCCTGCTCCAGCAGCGGGTCGCCGGCGGGCACCACCAGCAGCCCCCTGGGGCTGAGGGCAGCGGTGATCTCGGCCTTGGCGGCGGCGATCGCCTCGCGGCTGCCCAGGCGGCCGATGTGGGCGGTGCCGATGTTGGTGATCACCGCCACATCGGGCTCGGCGCTGCGGCTCAGCCGCTCGATCTCGCCGGGCCCGCGCATGCCCATCTCCACCACCAGGGCGGCGGTGTTCCCGTCGGCCTTCAGCAGGGTGAGGGGGACGCCGACGTCGTTGTTCTCGTTGCCGCTGCTGGCCACCACCGGGCCCAGGGAGGCCAGAACGGCCCGGATGAGTTCACGGGTCGTGGTCTTGCCCGCCGAGCCCGTCACGGCCACCACCGGCAGCCCGAGCAGCCGGCGCCAGAGGGCCGCCACCTGCTGGTAAGCCAGCAGGGTGTCGTCCACCAGCCAGAGCGGGCGGCCTGAGCGGGTGACGAGAGCCTCGGCCTGCTGGGGAGTGAGACGATCGCGCTGGGCCAGCGCTGCGGCCGCACCCACATCGATAGACCCATCAGCCGCTGCCGGCAGCACAGCCTCGAGGAAGGCGTGGCCATCAAACCGCTCTCCCACCAGGGGAATGAACAGGTCTCCGGCGGCGATGCGACGGCTGTCGGTGGTGACACCGCTGAAGCGGCGGTCGGGATCGGCGTTGGCGGGCAGGGAGTCGCCGCCGACCGCCGGGCCCCAGAGCCCCTCGAGCAGAGCGGCCGTGAGGGAAGGGGAGGCAGAGGGCACGGCGGGTGGACGCAGGGTGGTGCGGCGGCCATCCTGACGCCCGCCCCGTCCCGCGGCGCCGACCCCGGATCCAGGCCCCCGCCCCTGGCGGGAGCGGAGCGGCTCTGGCGCTTGAGTCCTTCAGCCGGCGGGCTGCAGCAGCACCATGCCGGCCCCCACCCGGGCCGGTCGGGCCAGCAGCCGGCCCTGGCGATCGCGCAGTTCCAGCCGTTCATAGGCGAGCGCCACCGCCCGCGCCTGCCAGGCCTCGGCCAGCCGGCGCTGCTCAGCGACGGCGAGGGTGGTGAAGCGATCCTGCAGCTGAAGGCTCAAGGTGGCGCTGGGGTCATCGCTGCTCAGATCGAGGATCAGGCTGTCGGGATCGGCCACCGCCAGCGCCTGCAGGAGCCGGGAGCGGGCCTGGGACGCAGCAGCGGCCGCCGCGTCGGCATCCAGGGCACCTCCTCCAGGAGCGCCTGCATCAGCGGCGCCGAGTGGCGTCGACCCGGCCGTCGCAGGCTCCGAGGTCAGTCCAGTGCCCGTGGGTGACGGCTCCGGGAGCTCAACAGTGGCCGGCGGGAGGCTGGTGCCGGAGGGTCCAGCCGGGGCAACCGGGCCAGCAGAACCAGCCGCACCTGCCGCCGCAGCGTCTGGGGCCGGCGCGGGGGTCGAACCACCACCGGCAGGGGCCGCTGCGCTGGGGGTGTGATTCGAGCCCAGGTGCGGCCCGCGGGACGGGCGCCTGCGGCTGGATACCGCCTCAGGAGCTGCAGGCTCCTGGACCGGCTCAGAGCCGAGGGCTGGGGCTGAGGGGGAAGGGGCTGCCCCGGCTCTGGAGGGAAGACTGGCGCCGAGGCCGGGGGCCAGGACGGCGGAATCAGCGCTGCCGGTGGGCTGAACCGGGGACTGGAGCCGGCCGGCGAGGGTAGGCAATCCCAGAAGCAGAGCGATCACCGCGCCGAGAGCCGCCACCAGGATCAGCGGCCAGAAGGCCGGAGCCAGGGCCGGAGGCCACCAGGACGGTCGCGGCAGGCTGCCCTCCCGGTTGCGCCGCAGCAGCTCCTGCAGACGCAAGCGCAGATCGGCCGAGGCGTCGCCCAGATCGTCTGCCAGCCGGCGCCAGGGACTGTGATATGGAGCCGGGAGGGCGCTGCCCTGGCGACCCGGCCCCGGAGGACCCTGACCCGAGCGAACTCGACCAGGAGGCTCCGTTTCAGCCGTCACCGCGGCGGAGGAGTTGCGTGAAGGGGTTGCGGCCGCGTGGTGGCGGTGCCGTGGGCGACGGTTCCTCAGTCAGCTCCTGCTCGAAGGAGGCCCGGTTGGCAGGCTCGCGCAGGCTGGGGTCCGCACCCTGGCCCTGGGAGAAGCGCTCCACCGCCTCGGCGTCGGGAGTGGGCTCCTTGAGGCCACAGACCTCGCGATACATGGCGTCGTACTCCCGGGCCGAACGCTCCCAGCTGTAGTCCTGGGTCATGGCCCGCTTCTGCAGTTCGCGCCAGCTGTCCTGATGACGGAAAGCCTCCCAGGAGCGCACGATCGAGGTATAGAAATCGACCGGTTCGTAGCGGTCGAAACAGAAGCCGGTGCCGGCGTGAGCGCGGGGATCGTGGGGCGGCACGGTATCGACCAGACCGCCCACCTTGCGCACCACCGGAATCGAGCCGTAACGCATCGCCAGCAGCTGGCTGATGCCGCACGGTTCGAACAGACTGGGCATCAGGAAGGCATCGGTGCCGGCGTAGATCAGGCGTGAGAGGGCGTCGTCGTAGGTGAGAAACACCGAGAACCGACCCGGGTGACGTGCGGCCATCTGCCAGAGGCCGGATTCATAGCCCCGGTCACCGGTGCCCAGCACCACAATCTGGCTGTCGGTGTACGCCAGCACCCGGTCGGCGACCTGAAGCAGCAGATCGACCCCCTTCTGATCGACCAGGCGGCTCACCATGCCCATCAGGTAAGTCTCAGGGTTGACGGTGAGCCCCATCCGCTCCTGCAGAGCGCGCTTGTTGGCGGCCCGGCCGCTGAGGTCATCGGCCGAGAAGGGAGCGACCAGGGCCGGATCGCTGGCCGGATTCCAGTCGGCCGTATCGATGCCGTTGAGGATGCCGCGAAGCTTGCCGCTGATGTAATTGAGCAGACCCTCAAGCTTCTCGCCGTACTGGGGTGTGCGGATCTCCTGGGCATAGGTTGGAGAGACCGCATTGACACAGTCGGCATACAACAGTGCCGCCGCCATCGTGTGATCTCCCTGCATGTACCAGGGGCACCAGGTCATGCGATCAAGTTTCCAGCGCCAGGGGCCCTGGTAACGAAGATTATGGATGGTGAAAACAGTGCTGATCTCAGGATCCTGATGCATCCAGACCGGAATCATGCCGGTGTGCCAATCGTGGCAATGCAGCACCTGGGGCTTCCAGACATTCCAGGCGAACTCCGCCGCAGCACTGGCGAAGAAGGTGAAGCGCCAATCTTCGTCTTCACCACCGTAGATCCGCTCGGGATCAAACACCGGATGGCCCACCAGATAGATGGGGAGACCATGGGTGGGATGACGTGTTTCGTAGATGGCAAAATCGGTTCCCATCGTGTGGCCGCGCCAGATCGGCTCAGCCGGAATCTGCAGGCGGCTCCACAACTTGCCGTAGCCCGGCATGATGATGCGCACGTCATGGCCCAGAGCCGCCAGCGCTGGAGGCAGGGAACCGACCACATCCCCCATTCCCCCCACCTTCACCATCGGGGCACATTCAGCGGCGGCGAACAGGATGCGCATCCCACGGCGTCTCAGGGCGGGGCAACTCTACGGGGCGCTGGCCGGTGGCCTGTTCCCGCTGAACCGCGGCGTTGAACCACAGCTGGAACTGCCGCGCTGAACCGCTGCACCGAACCGTGACGTCAGGGCAGCACGATCACCGGCGTGCCGACCTGAACCAGCTCGAAGAGCTCGCGGGCGTGCTCATCGAAGAGGCGAACGCAGCCATGGGAGGCGGCCCGTCCGACACTCTCGCGGTTCGGGGTGCCGTGGAAGCCTGCGGTGACACAGCCCTTGACTTCCAGGTGTTCCTGACCATTGAAGCCACGGCGGCCGTTGCAGTCGCGGTGGAAGCCGATCCAACGGCTGCCGAGCGGGTTGCCGGGGCCGGGCGGCACCAGCTGGCCGTTGGCGGGATGCTGCCAGATGGGATCCACCCGCTTCTCGAGAACGGCAAAGCTGCCGGCAGGCGTCTCCCAGCCGGGCATGCCGACCCCCACCGGAAACCGGCGCAGTTCCCGCTCACCATCGAGCACCTGCAGCACCCGCTGGCGGCGATCCAGGATCAGGCGCCGCAGCGCCAGGCTGTTGGTGGCCAGCGATGGCGGCGCCGGGCTGACGGAGCCAGACGACGGCGCTGGAGGCGTCATGCCGGACGGGGGAAACCCAGAGGGCGTCGCAGACGACGGCATCCCAGGCGGCGCTATCGCGGAAGTGGAAATCGCGGCCGGGGTAGTCGCAGAGGGCAATGTCGCTGGGGGAGCGCTCGGCGCCGGCGTCGTGGCGGCGAGCGGGATCCCGGGCAGCGGGATCAACGGGCCCGGCGTCGCCGCAGCCGGTGACCCAGGGGAGCCGGTCCGGTCGCTCGCGGCACCCAGGACGGGACCAGACGTCGGTCCGGAAGGGTCGGCAAAGGCAGCGGCAGCAGGATCAGCTGCGGCAGCGGGCGGATGGGGAGGCGCCTCTGGCGCTGCGGGAGCCCCCGGGGGGGGGATGCTCGGCTCGAGAACCAACGGCTCCTCACCGAGGAGGGCCGCCTGGGAAGAAGGCTCTGGCGGGGTCTCCGGAGGCGGGGGCTGAAGCAGGGCTGCCCGGGCCGGGGGGGATTCCGCCGCCAGAGTGGGTTGGGCGGCGGCGCTGGCCGGAGCGTTCGGCGCTGTGACCGTCAGGGCCACGGCGATAGCCAGCCGAGACAGGGAGTCGCCCGGGACTGTGGCCGCGCCATGCCACCGGGGCGGCGGGGTGAACAACAGGGGGGACACGGCGTCGCGGGATTGGCGGGACAGCGGGGTGGCCTGCGTCACCTCAGGGTAGCCAGGGGCTGTCGCTGAAGTCGGGCTCGCGTTTCTCGAGGAAGGCATTGCGGCCCTCCTGCCCCTCGGCCGTCCGATAGAAGAGATGGGTGGCCTGACCCGCCAGCTCCTGGATCCCGGCCAGACCATCGGTTTCGGCGTTGAACGCCGCCTTGAGGCAACGGATGGCCGTAGGGCTGTGGCGCAGGATCTCCCGCGCCCAGCTCACCCCCTCCTCCTGCAGGCGCTCCAACGGCACCACCCGGTTGACCAGCCCCATCGCCAGGGCCTCCTCGGCGGAGTAGCGCCGGCAGAGGAACCAGATCTCCCGGGCCTTGCGCTGGCCGACCACCCGCGCCAGGTAGCCGGCCCCGAAGCCGCCATCGAAGCTGCCCACCCGCGGGCCGGTCTGGCCGAACACCGCGTTCTCGGCCGCCAGGCTGAGGTCGCAGAGCAGATGCAGCACCTGGCCACCGCCGATGGCATAGCCCGCCACCAGAGCGATCACCACCTTGGGCAGGCTGCGGATCAGACGCTGCAGATCGAGCACGTTCAGCCGGGGCAGGCCGTTGTCATCGAGGTAGCCGCCGTCGCCGCGCACGCTCTGATCGCCGCCGGCGCAGAAGGCCCAGCCGCCATCAGCCGCCGGGCCGGCGCCGGTGAACAGCACCACGCCGATGCGGGGATCGTCGCGGACCCGGCTGAAGGCATCGCAGAGCTCCTGCACCGTGCGGGGGCGGAAGGCATTGCGCTTCTCCGGCCGATGGATCGTGATCCGGGCAATCCCTTCAGCGCTGGTGTCGTAACGGATGTCTTCGTATCGGCCGACGGGCTGCCAGTCCACCGCGGCCGGGGGTGTGGGGGAGAGGCTCATGGCTGGGCACAGGCGCGCGCAGCCATTGTGCGCAGCCGCCGGCGGCGGCTGGCATCGGCGCTGCGATCCGTGGTCAGGCTGAGCAGGGCGCAGGGATGCTCCAGGGCCCAGGCCAGGTCCTGCTCCAGGGCGGCAGGCCCGGCGACCTGGCGGCCCGGCACCCCGTGCACCGCCGCCAGCGCCAGTGGATCGACCGTCTGGGGCATGGCGAACAGGCGTTCGAAATCGAGGGCCGCCGCCGGTTCGGTCCGGATCGGCAACTGCTCGAAGATGCCGCCGCCATCGTTGGCGATCACCAGCACCGTCAGCCGTCCGGCCAGCCGCGGCAGCCACAGCCAGCCGTTGGCATCGTGCAGCAGGGCCAGATCGCCGCTGATCAGCACCAGCCGGCCCAGGGCCTCCGCCAGGCCGGCGGCGATCGAGAGGGTGCCGTCGATGCCGGAAGCACCGCGGAAGGAGAACAGGGGCCGCGGCGGCTGGCGGCCGGCGCTGAAGCTCTCCCAGTCGCGCACCGGGCTGCTGTTGGCCAGCATCAGCGGCAGTCCCGCCGGCAGCAGCTCCGCCAGGCGTCGGGCCAGGCCGGGCTCATCGAACGGTGCGGCAGCGCCTCCAGCTCCGGCAGGCGGTTGCGCCGTGGAAGCATCGGTGCCGCCGGCAAGGGCCACGGCGACGGTGGTAGCGGTGGCGTTGGTGGTCGCGTTAGCGGTGGCGGATGCAGTGCCGACGGGGGCATTGGTGGCCGATGCAGTGGTGGCCGATGCAGTAGTGGTCGATGCAGTGGCGGCAGCAGCCGTCTCGGGGCGATCGAGCAGCGCCTGCACCCGGGCCTCCGCCCGCTGCCAGCGCGCGGCCAGGGCCAGGCTGGCGGCTGAGGGTGCCGCCGGGGCCGGATCGCGCCCGTCCCACCAGGCGGCCAGACCGCCGCTCCACTGACCCCGCAGGCAGCCCAGTGGATCCAGGGGCCGGGGGTCACCCTCGCTCACCAGCACCTGGGTCCCGGCCGTCGACTGCAACCAGCGCTGCAGGCGCCGGCTGGCGGGCAGGCTGCCGAGGCGCAGCACCTGGGGCGCCCCCAGATCGGGCGGAGGGCACTCGAGGATCAGGTCGTAGCCGGCCACCAGCTCCAGCCCCTCCTGGCCCCGCAGCCCCGACAGGGCATCGGCCAGCACCGGCCAGCCGCTGCGACGCTGCCAGGCACGCAGGGCATCGAGATGGGCGGGCCAGGCCTGGGGAGAACCGCGCCAGGGTCCGGCCACCACGACCCCGGGGGCATCGGGGTCCAGGCGCACGGGCTCAGGCAGGGGGTAGGGGGCCGCCGCAACCGCAGCCGCAGCCGCTGCCGTTGCCCTGGGCACGGTCGCGGCCGAGGCCCCAGGCGATCCCTGGCGTGAGGAGTCTCCAGCCGGCCATGGATCAGGGCGGTCCTGCAGGGCCCGCTCCAGGGCCAGCAGCTCAAGACCGGAGGCATGCAGGGGCTCCTCGAACGGCAGGTTGAGATGCACCGGGCCTGGCGGCCGCTGCCTCCCCCCGCGGTCCCGGTCGCTGCTCACGCCGGAGCGCGCGTCGTTCCATGCATCAGTACCCGCCCAACCGCCAAGGCAGTGGGCCAGGGCCACCGCCGCCAGACGCTCCAGCGCCGCAGCGTCCATCGCCGCCAGGCCCCGGCCATCGCCCTGGCCGAACCAGCGGCAGCTGGCCCGCAGGAACGTCTCCTGGTTGACGCTCTGGTTGGCGCCGCAGCCCTTGAGGCGATCGGGCCGATCGGCGCTGAGCAGCAGCAGCGGGATGGTGCCGGTGTCGGCCTCGACCACCGCCGGCAGCAGGTTGGCGACGGCGCTGCCGGAGGTGGTGACCACCCCGGCGGGCCGACCCAGGGCCCGCCCGAGTCCCAGGGCGAAGAAGGCGGCGGAGCGTTCATCGAGGGCCGGATGCAGCCGAAGCCCATGGCGCTCCAGCAGGCCGGCGGCCGCCGCCAGGGGTCCCGAACGGCTGCCGGGGCAGAGCACCAGGTGATCCATGCCGCCGCGCTGCAGCGCCCGCAGCAGCTCAAGAGCGGCGACGACCGCGGAGCGCTCCGGCAGTGGCTCGGCCCCGATCGCCATCGGCGTGCTCGGCTGTTCAGGATGGTGACCCATCCTGCGGGAGCACCGGCCCGATGCAGACCCCCGACCCCCCGTCCCGCCCGGAGGCAGCCAAGCCTGGTGGGGGCATCACGCTGCCCGGCGGCGAGTGGTCGCGCACCCTGCTGTCGATGCTCGCCTGGGTTCTTGTGGCCCTGCTGCTGCGGGCGCTGGTGGTGGAGCCGCGCTGGATCCCGTCCGGCTCGATGCTGCCCACGTTGCAGCTTCAGGACCGGGTGCTGGTGGAGAAGCTGGGCCAGCGCCTGCATCGCCATCACCGCCCCGGAACGATCGTGGTCTTCCATCCGCCGCAGGCCCTGCGCGAGATCGGTTACGACCCGGATTCCGCCCTGATCAAGCGGGTGGTGGCGGTGGCGGGGGACACGGTGAAGGTCGCCGACGGGCAGCTCTGGCGCAATGGCGCCCCCCTCGCCCACGACTGGACCAGCGTGCCCATGGACTACAGCTTCGGACCCGTGACGGTTCCCGAGCGGCATCTGATGGTGCTCGGCGATAACCGGAACGCCAGCCTCGATTCCCACCTCTGGGGACCATTGCCGGAAGCCGAGGTGATCGGAACGGCGATCTGGCGTTACTGGCCGCTGCAGAGGTTCGGCCCGATCCGGTTCTCCCCCGGGGAAGCGGGCTGACCACCTGCGTTAAGGTTCTGTTCTGCTCCGGATCTGCATCCGGATCGAACGGGAGACCCCCATGTTCAACCCGGAGTTCCTCACCAGCGACAACGAGGCGATCGGCAGCAACGCGCTGATCCAGTACCTCCAGGGCCAGTCCCCCGATGTGCTTCAGCGGGTGGCACGCTCCGCCAGCGGTGAGATTCAGGACATCATCCGCCACAACGTGCAGGGCCTGCTCGGCATGCTGCCGAGTGAGCAGTTCGACGTGAAGATCCAGACCAGCCGCGACAATCTGGCCGGCCTGCTGGCCTCCGCCATGATGACCGGGTATTTCCTGCGCCAGATGGAGCAGCGCATGGAGCTGGATACGGCCCTGCTGGCCGATGAGAACGCTGACGCCTGCTTCGACGACCCGGGCGAACTGCGCCTCTGAGCCACAGGCGCCTCTGAACACGCAGCGCCTCAGAGTCGGCGGCCTTCTCGACGCAGCGGTGACAGGCACCGCCGTGGAATTCCCCCAGCACTCGCCGCAGGCCGCAGCCGCCCCTCTGGCCTCCCGCCAGCCCAGTAGTCGGCCCGAGGCGCGCTGACAACGGCGCGCACCACTCCGCTCCGCACCTGATGATCAGCCGCGGGGGATTTCTCTACCGCCGGCGATCACCCCGGCGTCCAGCTGCGGTTCAGCCGGCACCAGCCTCAGATCCAACAGCCGCCGATCGATCGACGCCAGCAGCCCCCAGGAGCCGCTGTCCGGTGCCCAGGGACCGCTCTCCAGCCGTTCGGCCAGGCGGGCGAGAGCCTCGGAATCAATCGGCACCGGCGCGTCGTAGTGGGCCGGCACCAGCCAGCGCACACCCTGGAGAGCAGCCAGGCGGCGCAACCAGGCCACCAGGGCGGCACGGGCCCGAGGAAAAACCAGCCGCTCCAGCACCGGCGCCACCCGCAACCCCGGAGCGATCAGATCCCGGACCTCCTCCTGCCAACCCTGGCGCCAGCGGAAGGGATAAAGGCCGAAATGGCTGCGCGGGCTGCGCAGCCCCGGGCGCAGAGCATCACCGAGCACCGCTCCCAGCGACGGCACATCGAGCGGTGCAGGCCGCAGATAGTTGGCGAACAGCAGCAACCGCCACCAGCCCCGGCGGCGGGCGTCCGGTGTGTCAGCCAACGGCTCACTGCCCCGCTCACGGGCATGGAAGAGCAGGGGCGTCGGATCGAGATCGAACAGGGCCGGGGGCTCCTCCGGCAGCGCGACCAGAGCGTCGGTGACCAGCAGGCTGCCGCTGGAGCGGTCCAGCAGCGCCACCTCCAGGAACGTACCGAGACCGAGATCCAGGGGCCCCAGCGGAATCCACTCCAGGCTGTCGCGGTGGGGCAGACCGTCCTCGAACAGCACCCAGGTGCGGCCGGGGGGAAAGCCGAGCCAGCGCGGTGGCAACCGCAGGGGAAAACTCCACTGGCGGGGCGCGACCCACACCTGCGCAGCGGGGAAGGCCCGGGCCATCGCCGGCACCGGCAGCTTGTGCTCCAGACCGGAGGCGGTGGGCAGCACGATCGTGCACACCGGGCCGTGGCGCTCCTCCAGCTGCCGCAGGGCGGCCAGCACTTCAGCGGTCGGAGCCACCGGGGCATACAGCAGCAGACCCTCCGGCACCCGCACCACGGTCATCCGGATCGGCACCGCCACGTACCACACCCCCTGCAGTTGCTCGACGCTCCAGAGGCGCTCCGGGATCAGGCAGCGCACCAGGGTCCGCCGCCGGCCGTAGGGGTAAAGGGGCAGCAGCGGCCACCAGGGCCAGCGCTGGTCGGCGGCGGAGGCGGCCATCTGGGCGGTCGGCGGGGCGCACCGATGCTGCCGGAGCGTCGGCCCCCTCTGCGGGCGTCGGAGCGGGGGGCTGAGCGGGCATCGTGGCCGGGCCGGGCCGGGCCGGGCCGGGCCGGGGTCGGAGGCCGGGGCCGCGATCGCGGGATCGCTCAGCGCAGGGACGGAGCGCTGGAGAGCCCCCCTCGGCGGCGCCGGGCCAGCAGGCCGTGGCGCGGTGCCAGCAGCAGGGCCAGCAGGAACTGGCCGGTCTGGACCATCACGATCACGCCGGAGGTGGAGAGATCGAGCCAGTAGCTGAGCAGGATGCCGGCCAGGGTGGCCAGCAGCGCCGAGACCATGGCCACCCCCACCATCGGCCCGAAGCGATCGCTGAGCAGGTAGCCGGTGGCGCCAGGAGTGACCAGCATCGCCACCACCAGCAGGATGCCCACGGCCTGCAGCCCGGCCACGGCGGTGAGGCTCAGCAGGGCCAGCAGCAGGTAGTGGAGCCGCCCGGTGCGCAGGCCGATCGAGCGGGCATGCAACGGATCAAAGCAGAACAGCAGCAGATCGCGGCCGCGCAGCAACAGCAGCAGCAGCACCGCCACACTGATCACCAGGGTCTGAACGGCGTCGGCATCGGTGATGCCGAGCAGGTTGCCGAACAGGATGTGGGTGAGATCGACGCCGCTGGGCAGGCGCGAGATCAGCACCAGCCCGAAGGCGAAGAAGCCGGTGAACACCAGGCCGATCACCGTGTCTTCCTTGATGCGGGTCTGCTGGCGGATCCAGCCCATCAGGCCCACCGACGCCAGGCCGAACACGAAGGCCCCCAGGGCGAACGGCAGACCGAGGGTATAGGCCAGCACCACACCGGGCAGAACCGCATGGGAGACGCCATCGCCCATCAGCGCCCAGCCCTTGAGGGTGAGGTAGCAGGAGAGAACCGCGCAGACCACCGCCACCAGTCCCCCCAGCAGCAGCGCCCGCAGCAGGAAGGGCTGCTGAAGCGGCTCGAGCAGCCAGCCGCCGATCGCCACGGGCAGCTGTGACAGGCAGGGGCTGAGCAGATCCGCGGACAGCAGGGGAGTCATGGGGTGGTGGATGCGGCGGCGAAGGTGCGCTGCAGATGGGCCGGGGTGAACACCTCGGCGGTGGGACCGAAAGCCACCAGCCGGCGGTTCAGCAGCAGCACCCGGTCGCAGACGTCGGGGATCGTCTCGAGATCATGGGTGGCGAGCAGGGCGGTGGCGCCGGCGGCGCAGCGTTCGCGCAGCACGCTGAGGATCAGCTGCTCGGTGGGCTGATCGACGCCGTTGAACGGTTCATCCAGCAGCAGCACCGTGGCCTCCTGGGCGAGAGCCCGGGCCAGGAAGACACGCTTGCGCTGACCGCCGGAGAGGGCGCCGATCGGGCGCTCGGCCAGGGGAGCGAGGTCCACCCGTTCCAGGGCCTGCTCCACCGCCTGGCGATCGGCGGCCGAGGGCCAGCGCAACAGGTTCATGCGGCCATAGCGGCCCATCATCACCACGTCCCGGACACGGACCGGGAAGTCCCAGTCCACCCGCTCGCTCTGGGGCACGCTGGCCAGTCGCTGCAGGCGCTGGGCCCGGGCGGGGGGCAGGCCATCGATCCGCACGCTGCCGGCGGCCAGAGGCTGGCTGCCGCCAAGGGCCTGGAGCAGGGTGCTCTTGCCGGCGCCGTTCATGCCCACCAGCCCGCACAGGCAGCCGGCGGGCAGGCTGAAGCTCACGTCATCGACCACCGGCACACCGTGATACGCCACCGTCACGCCCTGGGCGGCGAGACGCTCGGTGGCTGGCGGATCGGGGGAGAGCATCGACCCATTCAAAGGGCCAGACCTGCCGATGGAGCGATCAACCCCGCCCGGATGGGGGAGCGGGGCTCGGCTCCACCTGCCGGCGCACCCACTGGACGATCGTCTCGACGCTGGGAATGCCGGGAGCCTGGCCCGCCCCACCGGGCCGGCAGGCTCCAGCTGCGGCCTGTGTCCTGGCGACTCAGGCACGGCAGCGGGATCTGCCGCACCGCGCCGGCGGCAGCGTGGGCAGGCCCCTGAGGCGGCGAAGCCGGGCGTGATCCGGAAGGGGCGGTGGATGGGCCCGAGAACCGGTACCGGGTCTGCAGGGTGATGCAGAGTCCACCGCCACCGGCGGGGCCGCAGCGCACGTCTTAGCCGCTGAGGGCCCTGGCCACCCGCGCGTCGCGGGCGACGAACAGGGCATCGACCGCTGAAAAGCTGAGCAGCGGACTGGGACGAGCGCCGCTGCCAGCGGCCGGATCGCCGGGGCTGTCGCTGCCGGGGGCCACCTGGTAGGTGCCGATTCCCACGATCGCGATCGGGATCACCTCCACCGCCTGTTGCACCCCCCAGCCGCGCCACCGCCGCCTCGAGGGCCTGCACGAGCTCCTCGGCCGCCACGGCACCGGAGTTGGCGTAGTGACCGCCATCAACGCTGCGCCGCTGGCGCTGCTGCGCTGAGCCGTTGAACCATGCTTAGGGCGTGATCAGCGGGAAACGGGCGCTCATCACCGCCGCCGTGCTGAACCTGGCGCGCCGGACGCGTCACCGCCGTCGCTGAAGGAGAGTTCCAGCCCCAGGGTCCGATCCCAGGCCGGAACCGCCACGGGATAGAACCGCTGCGCCGTGTCCTGGAACAGCATCGCCGCCAGCACCGGCGAGAGCTGGTCACGGTCGAAGGTCTGGTCGAAGGTCTGATCGATGCGAGCGACCAGATCCTGCCCCGCCTGGGCCTGGCTGAGGCCATTCCCAGAGAGGGTGGAGCCGACGCTGCCCCCGGAGACACCGCTGATCGCGAGCAGAGGAGCGGGGAAGTCGGGCACCGCCTGACTCCGCAGGGGCAGGGCCTTGGCCGCGTGTTAAGCGACGGAGACGCCGCCACCCTGGGCCGAGGCGACGTCGATCGGCCACCGGGTCGGGACGGCGGCCGTCCTGGAGGCCTCGATCGCCTGGCGCCGGCCATCGCGGGCGAGCCAGGCCTCGAGGCTTGCTGCAGCTGCGGCAGGGTGGGCGTCACCGCCCCCGCCCGGAGACGCACCGCGTGGTGGTCGTTGACCCGGTAGCTGGCCAGCACCAGCACACCAATCAGCAGCAGCGACAACAACGGCCCCCCGGTCTTGCTGCCGAACAGGAAGACGCTGGTGGCGAAGAGCGTCAAGATCGCCAGCGAGGCTTAAGGAATGGCGATCGATCCCAGATCACGCGGAATCGCCACACCGCTGATGCCGCTGGCGGTGATCAGCGGCGGCAGCAGCAGGGCCAGCAGCAGGGCCATCCAGCGGCCCATGCCGATCGCTCCGACGCGCCACAGCCGCATCAGGCCCATCAGCACGCGCTGGGAGATCAGGTGGCGGCTCAGCTCCTGGGCAGCGTCCCTGATGCGGCGCAGGCGCTGGCCGCGGTGAACGCGGATCCCCAGGCTGCGGACTCCATCGGTACCGATCAGCCCATGCCTGGGCAAGGTCAGGCAGGAGTCCGGCGCGGCGCGCCGCGGAAGCTGCCGCCGTACCACAGCCTGGCAACCGGCAGGCTCTCAGCAGGCCCGGCTCAGGGGGCCGGGTCCGGCCCGGAGCCGGAGGCCGGCGGAGTGCCCGCACGCAGCCCGTTGATCAGGGTGTCGACATTGCGGCGCATCAAGGCCAGGTAGCTGGGAGCGGGGCCGCCTGGCAGCGAAAGGGAATCGACATAGAAGAGGCCTCCGAAGCGGGCGCCGCTCTCGCGCGCCACCCGCTGCTGGGCCCGGGCATCCACGGTGCTCTCGCAGAACACCGCCGGCACGCGCCGGTTCCGCACGGTGGTGATCAGGCGCTGCATCCGCTGCGGCGTCACCTCCCGCTCGCCGTTCACCGGCCACAGCCAGGCCTCCTCCAGCCCATAGTCACGGGTGAGATAGCTGAAAGCGCCTTCGCAGCTCACCAGCAGCCGCTGAGCCGGGGGGATGGAGGCCAGCCGGGTCGCCAGCTCGCGATCGAGGCTGTCGATCCGGGCCAGATAGTCGGCGGCGCAGCGGCGGTAGGTCGAGGCCCGCGGTGGGTCGAGGGCGATGAAGGCTTCGCGGATGTTGGCGACATAGGTCCGCGCCATCCGGGGCGACATCCAGGCATGGGGGTTGACCGCATGGGCGGACGTCCCATCGCGGATCGGCAACGTCTCGACACCACGGCTCACCACGACCCGGGGCACCGCCCCCAGACCAGCTGTAAACCGATGGGTCCAGCGGTCCAGGCCGAGCCCGTTCTCCAGCACCAGCCGAGCACCCTGGGCCCGGCGCAGGTCGGAGGGGGTGATCTCGTAGCCGTGAATTTCCGCCCCTGGCCGGGTGATCGAGGCGACCTCCAGCTGGCCGCAGGCCACCTCCCGGGCCATGTCGGCCACCACGGTGAAGCTGGCCAGCACCTTGGGGCGGCCCGGCGGCGGCAGCCCGGGAGCCGGAGGGCTGCCGCAGGCCACCAGCAGCTGGGCCGCGCTGAGCATCAGGGGCAGCACGGCACCCAGGGCCGGTGTGGAGCGGCGCGACAAACGGCGGCGGCGTGAGCGGTTCAGGTTAGGAAGCCATCACCCCACAAGAGGCCCGCAAAGAAGTCCGAAGAGGAGCCTGAAGGCAAGCCCGGAGGCAGGCCCGGGACCAGCCCACAGAAAAGCCCCCTCATCGGAGGGGGCCGGAGCGCCGGCGCAGGGGCCGGCCCATTGGCGGATCGGGATCAGCCGATCGTCGGGGCCACCAGAGCCACGGGGGTGGACTGGACGCTGGCCAGGTCGAGGGGGAAGTTGTGAGCATTGCGCTCGTGCATCACTTCCATACCCAGGTTGGCGCGGTTGAGCACGTCGGCCCAGGTGGGCAGAACCCTGCCCTGGGCATCGAGGATTGACTGGTTGAAGTTGAAGCCGTTCAGGTTGAAGGCCATGGTGCTGATGCCCATGGAGGTGAACCAGATGCCGACCACGGGCCAGGCGGCCAGGAAGAAGTGGAGGCTGCGGCTGTTGTTGAAGGAGGCGTATTGGAAGATCAGGCGACCGAAGTAACCGTGGGCAGCCACGATGTTGTAGGTCTCTTCCTCTTGGCCGAACTTGTAGCCGTAGTTCTGGCTCTCGCTCTCGGTGGTTTCACGCACCAGGGAGGAGGTGACGAGCGAGCCGTGCATGGCGGAGAAGAGGCTGCCACCGAACACACCAGCCACACCGAGCATGTGGAAGGGGTGCATCAGGATGTTGTGCTCAGCCTGGAACACCAGCATGAAGTTGAAGGTGCCGCTGATGCCGAGGGGCATGCCGTCGGAGAAGGAGCCCTGACCGAAGGGATAGATCAGGAAAACGGCGAAGGCGGCGGACAGGGGCGCGCTGTAGGCAACGCAGATCCAGGGCCGCATGCCGAGGCGGTAGGACAGCTCCCACTGACGGCCCATGTAGGCCGAGATACCGATCAGGAAGTGGAAGACGATCAGCTGGTACGGACCGCCGTTGTACAGCCACTCATCGAGGCTGGCGGCTTCCCAGATCGGATAGAAGTGCAGACCGATGGCGTTGCTGCTGGGGATGACAGCACCGGAGATGATGTTGTTGCCGTAGATGAAGGAGCCGGCGACGGGCTCACGAATACCGTCGATATCGACCGGGGGAGCGGCGATGAAGGCGACGATGAAGCAGATGGTGGCGGCCAGGAGGCAGGGGATCATCAGCACACCGAACCAACCCACATAGATGCGGTTGTTGGTCGAGGCCACCCACTGGCAGAAGCTTTCCCAGCTTCCGATCCGGCCGCTGCGAAGGGCAGTGGTCATGAGGACGTGTGGAAATGAAGGAATGAATCAGGCGTTGGCAGCAGATGAACCCGCGACCCCACCTGGCCCCCCGAAAAAAAGCAATCGGAGAGGCGCAATCACGCTACGGACCGCCCAGGTGGCAGGAACGAAGCAAAAGGAAACGTCCAGATTCGTTGCCGGGCTTCATGAAGCAGGGTTAAGAGTCCCTGGCCCTGCTCCCGGCCCCTGCTCCTCAAGCCAGCGCCGTCCCTGGCGCAGGAAACCCACCCAGTCGAGACGCCCCGCCTCCGCGGCCCGGGCGACCAGCAACGGCGCCTGACGCCGCACCGCCGCCAGATCCGGCTCCGCCAGCCCCACCGAAAGGGCCATCAGATCCGCCATCGCCAGGCCTACCACCCGGGTCAGATAGGCGGCACTGAGGGCCTGGAGGGCGCCACCCACGATCCAGGTGGCCCCTTCCAGCCGCATCGCGCCCAGAAGAGCCTGGCTGCTCCACTCCACAACCCCCTGTGCCAGGGCGGCGCGCGCCAGCTCGCCGGCGGCATCGCGCAGCTGGACGAGGGTCCAGGGGCTGTCCCAAAGCCGCGCCATCTCCTGAAGCATCAGCCCGTTGGCCGCCGCCAGCACCAGCAGATCGACACTCGGCAGGGGCGACGCGAACACGCCGGCGGCCACCACCCACTGAGTGCGCTGCTGCAGCCGCTGCCACTCCTGGCGCCGCAGACCCTCCAGCTCCTTCTGCCAGTCGCGGTGCAGCGCTTCGAGCCCCCGCAGGGGAGTGGCGGCCAGCAGGGCCGGCGCCTCCCGCCCCAGCCACCGGGCCAGGGGATCAAGGACCGCGACCAGGCTGGCGGGGCGGCCGTCCCACAGCAACCAGCGGTCCGGCTCGGCCTGGGGCCACTGGCTGCGCAGATCCTGGAGCAGCTCCGCATCCGGATCGCCATCCGGTCCCTGGAGCAGCAGCCAGACGGGCAGTCCGGCGGGCAGGGCCTCCAGCCAGCGCAGATCACCGGCCGTAAGCGGCAGATGCAGGTGATGCAGGAAGGCATCGCTGCGGCGGAACGTCTCCGGCCAGACCCAGTCGCTGCTGCGGCCCGGCAGCGGGTGGCCCCAGTCGAGGCGCAGTCCCGCCGGTCCGCTCAGGGCCTGAAGCACGAGAGGCCGCAGGCCATCACCCGGCGGGCGGGTGCCCACCAGGGCCAGCCGGGGAGCCCTGCTCTCCCGCTCGCTGCACCAGCCCTCCAGGCGCTGGCGACGCTGGGTGTTGGTCTCGAAATCCTCGGGATTGAGCCGCTCGAACTGATCGAGAAGCCCTTCACACCGGGCAATCCACCCCTCAAGGCCGCTGGGAGCGGTGAACGGGGGCCTGGAACGGCGCCGCAGCAGCAACCAGGCGCCGGCGGTGAGAGCCCCCGCACTGGCGACCCCGCCGCCGAGGCCATGCAGCAGATGACCCACTAGGTCGGTGGCCACCAACCCGCCGCCGAGCAGCAGCAGCGGCCGCCGCCACTCCGCCGGCAGAAGCAGTGCCGGGGCAGGCGGGGTGCTGGGGGCCGGTGCGGTCACGGCGTCAGGGGGAGGTGCTGCATCTTTAGCTCAACCGTCACCAGCACAAGCCCCAGCGGGCCAGGTTCGCGGGTTGAACAGCCGGAAGCGGGGTCGGGACCGACACCGGCCGGTGCCGCTTCCCTCCATAACCTGAAACAGCCCACGCAGATGCGAGCCCGCCATGACGGAACCTCAGCCGAGGCGGGCGGGCCGAACCGGCCGCCCTGATCGGCGCCCCTCCGGAGGGGACCTGGATCCGTTCGGCGGCCCCGAGCTCTGGCTCACGCCCTGCCAGCGCGAGCTGGTGGTGCAGCAACTGGAGGCGCTGCAGCGGGCCCCCGTCTGGCACGGCGGACTGCCGGTGCTGCTGCTGGAGCGCTGCTGGCTGCGGCTCAGCGTCGTGGCGGTCGATCGGCTGCTGGTGCGCCTGCCGCCCGATGGCAGCCGCGACGCTCCCGAACTGGTGCGCTGGCGGGCGCTGACAGCCGCCGGGCTGGACGCCGATGCGGCCCAGCAGCAGTGCTGGAACGACTTCGGACCCCAGGCCTTCCAGGCGGCCCTGCGGCGGTTCTGGCAGGCCCAGGAACGGGGCAACCACAGCTGGACCCATGACAGCGTCCTGGAGCTGCTGCGGGACTATCGCCGCCGCTTTGAGCGCAGCGGAGCCCGGTCCCTGCCGCTGCTGGTGCTCGCCCGTTCGGGCGAGACCGACGGCCGCGAACCCCATCGGCTGCACTGGCTCTGCGCCGACGGTCACGGAGGGGTGGAGTCGATGCGCCACACTTGCGCCTGATCACTGGCAGCGGCGATGGCTGACGACAGCACCACCTCCCATCCCTCCGACCACGGGACCCCGGAGCGTGCGCGGGGATCGGAGCGGGGCTCCCGGCCTTCAGGCCCGCGCGAGGGCGGTGGGTTCCGCATCCGCCTGAGCGACAACGAGATGCAGGCCGCCCGGGCGCTGCAGGAAGCCTTCGGCTTGCGCTCCACGGTGGCGGTGCTGGGCTTCTCGCTCCGCACCCTGGCCCAGCAGCTGGAAAACGGGGAACTGGAGGAGCTGGTGGCTCGCCAGCGCGCCCAGGGCGGTCGTCCCCCCGGCCCCCGGGGCGGTGGACGGCGCGAGCGCGGCGACGGCGCCCCCCGCGGCGAGGGTGGTGGATCTGGATCCCGCGGCCCCCGGATCGATCCCTTTGCCCGCCCCAGCCGGCCCGCCCCGGCTCCGGCGAGCGAGGAGCCGGCGGCAACGGACGAAGAGGCTGCGCACGGCGAGGACACCGGCACCGGCAGCGACGCCTTGGCGGCCGAGATCGCGACCCCCGAAGCCCCTGGCGCTGATGCCGCCCCGCTGAGCGAGGGCGCTGAGGCTGCCGAGTCCGGCACGGCCGACGCCACCGCCGAGGCCTGAAGCAGCGGCCATGAACGAGCAGCGGCCGAGGGTTCTCTCCGGCGTCCAGCCCACCGGGGCTCTGCACCTCGGCAACTGGCTGGGGGCGATCCGTAACTGGGTGGATCTGCAGGACAGCCATGACACGTTCTTCTGTGTCGTGGACCTGCACGCCATCACGGTGCCCCACGATCCGGCGCGGTTGGCGGAGGACACCCTCACCACCGCGGCCCTCTACCTGGCCTGCGGCATCGATCCGGCCCGCTCGACGGTGTTCGTGCAGAGCCACGTCAGCGCCCACAGCGAGCTCTGCTGGCTGCTGAACTGCGTCACGCCGCTCAACTGGCTCGAGCGGATGATCCAGTTCAAGGAGAAGGCCCGCAAGCAGGGGGCCGACGTCTCGGCCGGGCTGCTCGACTACCCGGTGCTGATGGCGGCGGACATCCTGCTCTATGACGCCGATCGGGTGCCGGTGGGGGAAGACCAGAAACAGCATCTGGAACTCGCCCGCGACATCGCGCAGCAACGCATCAACGCCCGTTTCGCCCCCCGGGGCGCCGATGGCGATCCGGTGCAGCTGCTCAAGGTTCCCGAGCCGCTGATCCTGGGCGAGGGCGCCCGGGTGATGAGCCTCACCGATGGGCGCAGCAAGATGAGCAAGAGCGATCCCAACGAGGGCTCCCGCGTCACGCTGCTCGATCCGCCGGAGCTGATCGTGCGCAAGATCAAGCGGGCCAAGACCGACCCGGTGATGGGTCTGGAGTTCGCCAACCCGGAGCGGCCCGAAGCCGACAACCTGCTGGGTCTCTACGCCCTGCTCAGCGGTCTCGGCCGCGAGCAGGCCGCCGTCGATTGCGCGGCGATGGGCTGGGGCACCTTCAAACCTCTGCTGGCGGAAGCCGTGGTGGAAGCCCTGCGGCCGATCCAGGAGCGATACCGGGAGCTGCGCCGGGACCCGGCCACCCTCGAGGGGGTGCTTCAGGCCGGCCGGGAGCGGGCGACGACCGTGGCGGATCAGACCCTGAACCGGGTGCGCACGGCCCTGGGCTTCCTGCCACCCCACTGAGCGGGCTCCAGCAGCACTGAACCTTCCGAGGCGGATCGATCAGCGGCACTGATCACCCGGCCTCAGTGAGCAAACGCACACAGGTGCAGCCCCCCGAGGGCGAGCTACGGGAGAGCGGCTGTCCAGCACTGCTCTCTCGCCCATCAAAGGGCAGAAACTGGGTTCGGCAGGCATGCCAACGCAGTTTTGTCCAGTCCGGCCGCCCGGGGGGTGGCCCCAGCCGCGGCCAGGCAGGCAGGGTGAGCGGCAATGTTGCAGATTTCAACACGTTTGCTGCTGCCCCGCTTTTCATCACTAGTCCGTCGTCGTCTGATCTCGCGCCCCGGCGCTGAGCTGCGCACCTCGGCCCTGCTGCTGGTCTCCCTGCCCCTGGTGGCCGGAGCCATGCCGCTTCCCCAGTCCGATCGGCAGATCCGCGCCCTGGCCCAAGGTCCGAAGGCAGGGGCGGTTCTGGCCCTGAATTCCTCCACTCCCGCGGCACCCGCCCCCCAGCCTGGCGAGCCTGCCGACGCCATCCAGCCGGCACTGGCGGTGGCCACCTCCCCGCGCAGCAGGAACGCCCCCTACCGGATCACCCCGGAGCGCCGGGCCCTGCTGAACACCATCCGCTACGCCGAAGGAACCTGGCTGGATGGCTCCCCCAACGGCTACCGGGTCATCTATGGCGGCGGCCTGGTCAGCCGTCTGGATCGCCACCCCCGGATCACGGTCAGCCGCGGCTACGTCAGCGCCGCCGCCGGGGCCTACCAGTTCCTGCCCCGCACCTGGGACGCCGCCGCCGCGCGGCTCGGCTTCTCCGATTTCAGCCCTGAAGCGCAGGATCAGGCCGCCCTCCACCTGATCGAGCAGCGGGGAGCCCTGGCCAGCTTCGATCGCCAGGGACTGAGCGCCGATGTGCTGGCCCGGCTGGCCCCCGAGTGGGCGTCGTTGCCCAGCGCCGGCGGCGGCAGCTACTACGGCCAGCCCGTGAAGGGGGTCCAGGAGCTGCAGGCCTTCTATCAGAGCGAGCTCGGACGCCAGCGCGATCTGGCCAGAGCCGGCGGGCCGATGCCGGGCCAGGCCTGAGGCCTGGAACCGGAGCGGACAGATCAGGGCTCCCGGTAGATCACCCGGCCGCGCTCGTCGTTGCCGACATCGAGAAGCTCGATCTGCAGCAGCCGCTGGATCTCGGCATTGACCGCGGAGCTGTCGACTCCGGGGGGGAGCTGCAGATCCAGCACCGCATCATTGATCGTGAAACCCGCAGGTCCACTGCGGCGCGCCAGGGCCAGCAACTGGCGCTCCAGCGACGGCAGCGCCCCTCCGGCAGCGGCCGCCGCCAGCGCCTGCTCCAGCAGCAGCGGCTGGTTCGCCTGGGCGACCAGATCGGGCATCAGAAACAGATCGATGAACTGGCCGACGCCGCAGAGCCCGAAGCTGATCAGCCAGAGCAGGCCGCTGAGCGGTTTGCGGTTGTAGAAGCGATGCAGGCCGCAGACCCCAACGAGCGCCAGGCACCACAGCAGGTAACTCACCCCCAGGCTGCGGGGCTGCGACAGGCTGGAGGACAGCCCCGCTGGGGCGACGGGACGTGAGCGGTTCACGGAGAAGCGCACGGAGCAGCGACGGGCCTGAGCAGGATTCTCCTGCGTAAGATCGCCCTTCTGCCTTGCCGGATTCCCGTGCCCGCCACCGCCTCCAGTCGCAGCACCCCTGCCGAGGCCGCCTTCGGCACTGCCGGCACTGACGCCCAGCCCCAGCCCAGTGCGCTGGTGCTGCCCAAAACCAGCGAGAGCGATCAGCTGCTGCGCATCCGCCACTCGATGAGCCACGTGATGGCAATGGCGGTGCAGAAGCTGTTCCCCAAGGCCCAGGTGACGATCGGCCCCTGGACCGAGAGCGGCTTTTACTACGACTTCGACAACCCGGATCCCTTCACCGAAGCCGACCTGAAGGCCATCAAGAAGGAGATGATCCGGATCATCAACCGCAAGCTGCCGCTCGAGCGCCTCGAGGTGAGCCGCGCCGAGGCGGAACGCCGGATCCAGGCCCAGAACGAGCCCTACAAACTCGAGATCCTGGCCGGCATCACCGAGCCGATCACCCTGTACACCCTGGGGGAGGAGTGGTGGGATCTCTGCGCGGGGCCCCACGTGGCCAACACCAGCGAGCTCAACGCCAAGGCTTTCGACCTCGAAAGCGTGGCCGGGGCCTACTGGCGCGGCGATGAAAACAACGCCCAGCTGCAGCGCATTTACGGCACTGCCTGGGAAACCCCGGAACAGCTCGCCGAATACAAGCGGCGCCAGGAGGAAGCCAAGCGCCGCGACCACCGCCGCCTCGGCACCGACCTGGATCTGTTCTCAATCGAGGACGAGGCTGGCGCCGGCCTGGTCTTCTGGCACCCCCGCGGCGCCCGGATGCGCCTGCTGATCGAGAACCTGTGGCGCGAGCTGCACTTCGAGGCGGGCTACGAGCTCCTCTACACGCCCCACGTGGCCGACATCAGCCTGTGGAAGACCTCCGGCCACCTCGATTTCTACAGCGAATCGATGTTCGGGCCGATGCAGGTGGATGAACGGGAATACCAGCTCAAACCCATGAACTGCCCGTTCCACGTGCTGACCTATGCCAGCACCCTGCGCAGTTACCGCGAGCTGCCGATCCGCTGGGCCGAGCTGGGCACCGTCTACCGCTACGAGCGTCCGGGCGTGATGCACGGTCTGATGCGGGTGCGCGGCTTCACCCAGGACGATGCCCACGTGTTCTGCCTGCCCGAGCAGATCACGGACGAGATCCTGGCGATTCTCGATCTCACCGAGCAGATCCTCTCCAGCTTCGATTTCCGCAGCTACGAGATCAATCTCTCCACCCGTCCCGAGAAATCGATCGGCGAGGACGCCGTCTGGGAGCTGGCGACCCAGGGTCTGATCGAGGCCCTCGATCGCAAGGGGTGGGCTTACAGGATCGATGATGGTGGCGGCGCGTTCTACGGCCCCAAGATCGACCTCAAGATCGAGGATGCGATCGGCCGGATGTGGCAGTGCTCAACGATCCAGCTCGATTTCAACCTGCCCGAGCGGTTTGATCTGGAGTACGTGGCGGCCGACGGCACCCGTCAGCGGCCGATCATGATCCACCGCGCCATCTTCGGCTCGCTCGAGCGGTTCTTCGGGATCATGACCGAGAACTATGCCGGCGATTTCCCGTTCTGGCTGGCTCCTGAGCAGATCCGCCTGCTGCCGGTCACCGATGAGGTGCGCCCCTATGCCGCCGGTGTGCTGGCTCAGCTCAAGGCCGCCGGCATCCGCGCCACCGTCGACAGCACGGGCGATCGACTCGGCAAGCTGATCCGCACCGGTGAACAGATGAAGATCCCGGTGCTCGCCGTGATCGGCGCGAAGGAGGCCGAGAGCGGCCAGCTCAGCCTGCGCAGCCGCCGCGAAGGAGATCTGGGCAGCGTCGCTGTCGCCGATCTGCTGGCGGCCGCCGGCCGGGCCAATCAGGAGCGTGCGGCCGGTCTGGGACTGCCCCCGGCCGCACCAGCCGCCTGAGAACCGCCCATGACCACCCTGCTGGCCGGCGACATCGGCGGCACCAAGACGCTGCTCTCGCTCTATCGCTTCAGCGACGCCCGCCTCGAACCCCTGGCCGTCGAGCGCTACAGCTCCGCCGACTGGGATGATCTGACGCCGATGGTGCGCCACTTTCTGGCGGAGGGTGCCGCCGCGGGCCACCCCCAGCCGGCGGCGGCCTGCCTGGCGGTGGCCGGACCGGTTCAGGGGGGACGCTCTCGACTGACGAACCTCAGCTGGCGCCTCGATGCCGGAGAGCTGGCCGAGGCCCTGGCGATCCCACGCCTCGAGCTGGTCAACGACTTCGCGGTGCTGATCTACGGGCTGCCCCACCTGCCCCCGGCCTCCACCGCCACGATCCGATCCGGGACGGCCGAACCCGGAGAACCGCTGCTGGTGCTCGGGGCCGGCACCGGCCTGGGGGTGGCGCTGGGCATCCCGATGCCCGGTGGGCTGCGGGCCGTGGCCAGCGAAGCGGCCCATGGCAGCTTCGCCCCGCGCCGGGCCGAGGAATGGGAGCTGCTGCAGTGGCTCCAGAACGATCTCGGGCTGGAGCGGGTCTCGATCGAGCGGGTGGTGAGCGGCACCGGCCTGGGCCACGTGGCCCGCTGGCTGCTGGCCACCGACCCCGCCGGCGGCGCCGGCCATCCCCTGGCGGCGGAGGCCGCCCGTTGGCATGGCCAGGGCGAAGACCCGGATCCCGCCCCCCCCGCAGGACGAGCTGATCTGCCGGCGGCGGTGGCCGGCCTCGCCGCCGAAGGCGAACTGCTGGCCACCGCCGCCCTGGAGCTCTGGCTGGGGGCCTACGGAGCGGTGGCCGGTGATCTGGCGCTGGCGGCCCTGGCCCGGGGCGGCATCTGGCTGGCGGGAGGCACGGCCCCCAAACTGCTCGAGGCCCTGCGCGGCCCGCACTTCGCCGACGCCTTCCTGGCCAAGGGCAGGCTGCGCAGCGCCCTGGAGGGCGTGCCGATCCAGGCGGTGCTGGATCCGGAAGTGGGCAGCTTCAGCGCCGCCTGCCGCGCCCGGATGCTTCTGCCCTGATCGGGGTCCCGGAGAGCGGAACCGACCGGGTGGGACACTGACTCCAGGTACCAGGAGACAGAGCCGGGATGGCGCGTCCTCAGCTCGGACAGGGAGTCGTGGTGGATGTCCCGGCAACCACAGCCAACCTGGGTCCGGGATTCGACTGCCTCGGGGCAGCCCTCGACCTCAGCAACACCTTCGAGCTGCGGGTGGTCGAGGGGGGTGCCGACCGCTTCGACCTGATCATCGACGGCAGCGAGGGCTCCCACTTGCGCGGTGGTCCCGACAACCTCGTCTACCGCTCCGCCCAGCGCGTCTGGCGGGAAGCCGGGGAGGAACCGGTGGGACTGGAGGCGCGGGTGCGGCTGGCGGTGCCGCCGGCCCGCGGGCTCGGCAGCAGCGCCACGGCGATCGTGGCCGGCCTGATGGGAGCCAACGCCCTGGTGGGCGAACCCCTGAGCAAGGAGAAACTGCTGGAGCTGGCGATCGACATTGAGGGCCATCCCGACAACGTCGTGCCCTCGCTGGTGGGCGGCCTCTGCCTGACCGCCCGGGCCGCCTCTCACCGCTGGCGGGTGCTGCGCTGCGAGTGGGATCCGGCGGTGCGGGTCGTGGTGGCGATCCCCGGCATCCGCCTGAGCACGAGCGAGGCTCGCCGGGCGATGCCGCGCAGCATCCCGATCCCCGACGCGGTGCTCAACCTCGGCGCCCTGACACTGCTGCTGCAGGGCCTGCGCAGCGGCAACGGCGATCTGATCGCCGATGGCATGCACGACCGCATCCACGAGCCCTACCGCTGGGGGCTGATCCAGGGGGGACGCGCCGTGCGCGAGGCGGCGATGGAGGCCGGCGCCTGGGGCTGCGTGATCAGCGGCGCCGGTCCCACGCTGCTGGCGCTGGCCCCGGAGGCCACGGCGGAGCGCGTCGGTCAGGCGATGGTGCAGCGCTGGCAGCAGGAGGGCGTGACCAGCCGCTCGGCGGTTCTGGGGCTCCAGACCCGGGGCAGCACCTGGGAGGCGCTGCCGTCAGCCAACCCTTCGTGATGCGTAGTTATGCTCACTCGCACCTCGGAGCCCAACAGGCCGAATCGGTTGCCGTGCCAGGGTTAATTCCCCCAGCGCGGACGCTGTTCTGCTCCGCTTGCTCCCCCAGCCTTTGGATCTGATGGACGCCAGCCTCGCCCCATCGCTTGCGTCCGTCGCAGGGTCAGCACCCTTCCCCTGGCTCAGCCTGATCGTGCTGCTGCCCTCGGCTGCGGCTCTGCTGATGCCGCTGCTGCCCGGTGACCCCGATGATCCACGCCTGCCCCGCAGTGTGGCCCTGGGAGCCCTGGCACTGGATCTGATCCTGATGCTCTGGGTGTTCTCCCGCCACTTCGACGGCTCCCTGAGCAGCCTGCAGCTGGTGGAGCGCGTGTCCTGGGTGCCGACCCTGGGCCTGGAGTGGTCCCTGGCAGCCGACGGTCTCTCGGCCCCGCTGGTGGTGCTGAGCGGTCTGGTGACCCTGCTGGCCGTGGCCGCCAGCTGGAGCATCCAACGCAAGACCCGCCTCTATTTCGCCCTGATGCTGCTCCAGGCCTCGGCCCAGGGCCTGGTGTTCCTGTCGCAGGATTTTCTGCTGTTCTTCCTGGCCTGGGAACTGGAACTGGTGCCGGTCTACCTGCTGATCGCCATCTGGGGCGGCCCCCAGCGCCAGTACGCCGCCACCAAGTTCATTCTCTATACCGCCCTGGCCTCCCTGCTGATCCTGATCAGCGGCCTGGCCCTCGCCCTCTCCGGTGATCACTTCACCCTCAACCTCAGCGAGTTGTCGGCCCGTTCCGCCGGTGGCACCTTCGGTCTGCTGTGTTATCTCGGCTTCCTGGTGGGATTCGGCGTCAAGTTGCCGATGTTCCCGCTGCACACCTGGCTGCCGGATGCCCACGGCGAGGCGAATGCCCCCGTCTCGATGCTGCTGGCCGGTGTTCTGCTGAAGATGGGCGGCTACGCCCTGCTGCGTTTCAACGTGCAGATGTTGCCGGAGGTGCACCGGCAGCTGGCCCCGGCCCTGGTTGTCCTCGGCATCGTAAATATCATCTACGGCGCCCTCAACGCCTTCGCCCAGGACAACGTCAAGCGACGCATCGCCTGCAGTTCGGTCAGCCATATGGGCTTCGTGCTGCTCGGGATCGGTGCCATCGACGCCCTTGGCCTCAGCGGCGCCATGCTGCAAATGGTCAGCCATGGACTGATCGCCGCGGCGATGTTCTTCATCACCGGCGTCTTCTACGAGCGCACCAAGACCCTCTCCATCCCCAACATGGGCGGTTTGGCCAAGGTTCTGCCGATCACCTTCGCCTTCTTCCTGGCCAGCTCCCTCGCCTCGCTGGCGCTGCCGGGCATGAGCGGTTTCGTCAGCGAGATCACAGTCTTCCTCGGGATCACTGCCAATGACGGATTCACCACCGGCTTCCGGGTGATCACGGTCGTTCTGGCCGCCATCGGCCTGGTGCTCACCCCCGTCTATCTGCTGTCGCTCTGCCGCCGCGTGTTCTTCGGTCCCCGGATCCCGGCCCTGGCTGTGGTGGGCGACATGAACCCCCGCGAGCTGCTGATCGGCCTGATGCTCCTGGTTCCCACCCTGATGATCGGCTTCTGGCCCCGGGTCGCCATCGACCTTTACGAAGCCAGCACCAACGCCCTGGCCACCCAGCTGGCGGACTCGGCCAGCGTCGCCCTCGGCCTGCTTCCCCTGCCGGGCTGAGGCATCGCGCCCGGCTCCGGCCTCCAGCGCGCTCCGGCCGATCCACCCCGCCCGCAGCCGCTCTCAAGGGCCGAGATCACCTGCTCCACCACGGCATCGCGGCCCTGGGACCAGAACAGCCCCTGCCGGCCGTTGTGCCCCATGCCAGCGATCACGCGGCGCAGGACCAATCCCCGACTGACGGCCCGTTTCCTGGGCGAGTGCCGCATCAAGGCCAGGCGCTCGAAATCCGCCAGACGCCCCAGCGCCGCCACCGGACGTGGGTGGTGGCGACCGGCCACCTGCGGCTGCCTCCACGCTGGCCGTGGCGGCGGCGGCGGACAACCCCACCACGGCTCGGTGTCGCATCTGGTGATGATGGTGCCGCGTCCCGCCCCCATCCATGAGCAGCTCCGCCACGGCGTCCGTCTCCCCCCTGCTGGCCGGGTCGGGACTGCCCGACTTCACGGCGATCACCCCCGAGCTGGTGGACGCCGACATCCCCGCCCTGATCACCCGCCTGGAGCAGGAGCTCGACGCGCTGGAGGCGGATCTGCAGCAGTCCCTCTCCAGCGGCCGCAGCCTCGACTGGAGCGCCGTGATGGATCCCCTGCAGCGACTGGGGGAACGGCTGCGCTGGAGCTGGGGTGTGGTCAGCCATCTCAACGGCGTCTGCAACACCGCCGAGCTGCGTGCGGCCCACAGCGCCCAGCAGGCGTCGGTGGTGCGGTTCGGCAACCGGGCGGGCCAGAGCCGGGTGATCTACGACGCCCTCGGCCGGCTGCGCGATCAGGGCGGTCTCGATGCCACCCAGGAACGCATCCTGGCCGCTGAGCTGCGCGATATGGAACTGCGGGGCGTGGGCCTGGAAGGGGAGGAGCGCCAGGCCTTCAATGACGCCAGCCAGGAGCTGGCGGAGCTCTCGACGCGCTTCGGCAATCAGCTGCTCGATGCCACCAACGGCTGGAGCCTCACCCTCACCAGCGAGGCCGAGGTGGAGGGCCTTCCCGCCAGCCTGCGGGCGCTGCTGGCGGAAGCGGCCCGCCAGGCCGGCGAGACGGAGGCCACGCCGGAGCAGGGCCCGTGGCGCCTGGGTCTGGATGCTCCCCGCAGTGGCCCCTTCCTCCAGTACAGCCGGCGCCGCGATCTGCGCGAACGTGTTTACAAGGCGCTGGTGAGCCGCGCCTCCGGCGACGCTCTCGACAACCGGCCGGTGATCGAGCGGATCCTGGTGCTGCGCGGTCAGCAGGCCCGGCGCCTGGGGTACGCCAACTGGGCCGAGGTGAGCCTGGCCGCCAAGATGGCGGGCTCGGTGGCGGAGGTGGAGGCGCTCCTGGAAGACCTGCGCGCCGCGGCCCTGCCGGCCGCCCGCCAGGAACTCGAGGCGCTCCGGGCCTGCGCCGCCGGTCAGGGTGCAGCTGAAGCCGATGCCCTGCAGCCCTGGGATGTGAGCTACTGGGCCGAAGTGCGCCGGCGGCAGCTGTTCGATCTCGATGCCGAAGCCCTGCGCCCCTGGTTCCCGCTGCCCCGGGTGCTCGAAGGCCTGTTCAGCCTCAGTCAGCGCCTGTTCGGCATCCGCATCGAGGCCGCCGACGGCCAGGCCCCGGTCTGGCATCCCGATGTGCGCTTCTTCCGGGTGTGCGACATGACCAGCGGCCAGCCGCTCGCTGCGTTCTACCTCGATCCCTACAGCCGTCCCGGCAGCAAGCGCGGCGGGGCCTGGATGGATGAATGCCTGGGCCGTTCCGCCGGGGCCGATGGCACGGCAGTGCTGCCGGTGGCCTACCTGGTGTGCAACCAGAGCCCACCGGTGGGCGAGACCCCCAGCCTGATGACCTTCCAAGAGGTGGAGACCCTGTTCCACGAGTTCGGTCATGGGCTGCACCACATGCTCACCACCGTGGAGCGGCCCCAGGCGGCCGGCATCAACAACGTGGAGTGGGATGCGGTCGAGCTGCCCAGCCAGTTCATGGAGAACTGGTGCTACGACCGGCCCACCCTGATGGGCATGGCCCGCCACTGGCAGACCGGTGAGCCCCTGCCGGAGGCCGAATTCAGCAAGCTGCTGGCGGCCCGCACCTTCATGGGCGGCTCGGCCACCCTGCGCCAGGTGCACTTCGCCCTCACCGATCTGCGCCTGCACAGCCACTGGACCCCCGGGGCCGGCATCACCCCGGACCAGCTGCGCCGGCAGATCGCCGCCACCACCACCGTGCTGGAGCCGATCGAGGAGGACGCCTTCCTCTGCTCCTTCGGCCACATCTTCGCCGGTGGCTACGCGGCCGGTTACTACTCCTACAAGTGGGCGGAGGTGCTCAGCGCCGATGCCTTCAGCGCCTTCGAGGAGGTGGGGCTGGAGAACGAGGAGGCGATCCAGGCCACTGGCCGCCGCTTCCGCGACACCGTGCTCAGCCTCGGCGGCAGCCGCCACCCCGCCGAGGTGTTCGAGGCCTTCCGCGGCCGGGAACCCTCCACCGAAGCCCTGATCCGCCACACCGGCCTGGTCGCCGTCTGAGGCGGCGGGGAGCTGGAGGGGGGTGCGGAAGCACTGGGCCGAGGGGCGACCCTCAGGCCCGCAGCAGCTCCCGGGCCACGGGGTCGAGGGATCCGGGCTCGGCCATCAGCCGGTTGTGCCAGAACACCGGCAGGGGATGGCGGGGACCGAACGGAAGAACCGCCTGCCAACCCGGGAACACCGTGAGATCGGTGGGGCAGTAAAAGCTGCAGCATTCCACCGTGCGCAGCACCTCCACCTCGTCATCGAGGCGGCGCAGCAGCGGGCTGCCCGGCTTCATGTCCGCCAGGCCCGGAAGCCAGAGCCGCGGCCAGGGGGTGGCGGCGAGAGTGCCGCGATGGGGGCTGGCCACGGTGGTCAGCCGGCGGGTGCGCCGATGCCCGCCCTCCAGCTGCACCCAGGTGCGGGCGATCACGCCCCCCATCGAGAAGCCGAGCACATCCACCGGCTGCTCCGGGCCAAAGGCCGCCTCGATGTGCTGCCCCAGGGTGGCCGCCAGCTCCACCAGGGGAACCCAGCCGAGGCCGTGGGGCAGATGGGGAATCAGCAGGGGCCAACGGTGGGCCTCGATCCGGCGCCGGAGCCCATCGAAGATGCGAGGGGTGTCGAACAGCCCGTGAACCAGCACCAGCGGCGGTGAGCCGCCGGCGGGTTCCTCAGCCACCCCCGGAGCGGTGCCCGGGGTCATGAGCCGCCCCCGCTGGCCAGACCGATCGCCCGCGAGAGGGTGAGGGCCATCAGATCGAGCATGACGATGCCGTGCAGCACGAACAGGCATTTCATCAGGCGGCTGGTGGCCGTCGCACCGGCGGGCTCGAACTGCAGCAGGCTCCGCACCGCCATCAGGAAGTACTCGAACACCACCGGCCGATCCGGTTCCTCCTCGAAGCGCAGGTGGCAGCGACCGCGGCGACGCGCGCCGGTGTCCAGGCGCCAGTACAGCCAGCCGAAGGCCACCGTGATCACCGGCAGGAACAGCACCAGCTGAATGAGCAGCAGTTCGCCGTTGCGCAGCGGCGCCAGCAGCAGCAGGTTCAGCAACAGGAACTGCAGCACGCAGCGCAGGCAGAGCAGCACCCCCAGCAGATCGGTGGCCCAGGCCAGCGGGCGGCCGCGCAGGGCCCGCCAGAGCACCACCAGCAGGGCCGCCAGCACCAGCACCCGCACCAGCGGGTGGTGAACCTGCAGCGTGCCGAACATCCGATAGACCAGCGCCGTCACCCCCCGCAGGCTGGGTTCGCGGATCTGGTTGAGACCCTGCTCCAGATTCAGCAGGAACAGACCGGCACAGGCGTGGCCGAAAACCAGCAGCAACGGGATCGACACCCGGGAGAGCGCCTGGCGCAGGGAGCCCGTCGTTGAAGGGCCCGGGGTGGGCGAAGCGGAGTCGGGGGAGCCGGTCGCGGCGGGATCGGTGCGCATCGGTATCGTCTCAGCGCCAGCGGCGGCGGCGCAGCACCCCCACCGCACCGCTGAAGCCGGGGATCGGGGCCGCCAGCTTGAGCAGCTCCAGTTCGATCGGCACCGCCCCGTAACAGCCCTCCAGGCAGTCGAGGATGGCCTCGGCGTAGTGCTCAAGGGTGCGGCAGCGCAGGGTCCGGGCCTGCCGCTGCAGAGCCTGGATGCCGGTGGCGTAATCGAGGCCCGCCGCCAGGTCGTCGTCGTGGGCCGGCTGGGAGAGATCAGCGCCGATGCGGTAACTCAGCTCGAACCACTGCCCATCGCGGCGTTCAAGCTCGAACACCCCCACATGGGCCCACAGCCGCAGACCCCGCACCAGCACCTGATCGGAGGCGGGGCCCGGCGCCGAAGCCTGGCCCCAGGCAGCCTCACACTCGGCGGAAACCCGGCTCACAGCGGCAGGGAGCGATGGCTGAACTGGCGCTCACCGCGGGCATAGTCGGCGGCGATGTGGCCCTGGCCCCGCAACCGGTAGCGGTAGGTGACCAGACCCTCCAGGCCCACCGGCCCGCGCGGGGGCAGGGTCTGGGTGCTGATGCCCACCTCGGCCCCAAAGCCGTAACGGAAGCCATCGGCGAAGCGGGTGGAGGCGTTCCAGTAGACGCCGGCACTGTCGACGGCCGCCAGGAAGCGATCGGCGGCGGCCGGATCGGTGGTGGCGATGGCATCGGTGTGGCGGGAGCCGTAGCGGGCGATGTGGGCCAGGGCAGCCTCCAGATCGTCGACCACCTTCACGCTGAGGATCAGGTCCGAGTACTCGGTGCTCCAGTCGGTCTCGCTGGCTTCGCCCGGCACCCCCAGGGCTCTGGAGGCCGCATCACCGCGCAGCTCCACCCCGGCGGCGACGAAGGCCGGCACCGCCTCCGCCAGGAACAGGGGCGCGATCGCCCGGTGCACCAGCAGGGTCTCGATCGCGTTGCAGGCCGCCGGGTACTGGGTCTTGCTGTCGATCGCCAGACGCAGGGCCTGGGCCGGATCGGCGGCCGCATCCACATACAGATGGCAGATGCCATCGGCGTGGCCGAGCACCGGGATGCGGGTGTTGTCCTGAATGAAGCGCACCAGGGCATTGGAACCCCGGGGGATGATCAGATCGACCAGGCCGTCGAGCCGCAGCATCCCCAGGCTCTCCTCGCGGGTGGTCAGCAGTGCCAGCACCTGCGGATCGACGGCACCGGCGGCCAGGCCCTCGAGCAGGGCCGCATGGATCGCCGCGCAGCTGCGCATCGCCTCCCGGCCGCCCTTGAGCAGGGCCCCGTTGCCGGAGCGGATCGCCAGGGAGGCGATCTGCATCACCGCATCGGGACGGGCCTCGAAGATGACCCCCAGAACACCCAGGGGAACGGTGAGCCGCTCCAGCACCAGGCCGTCGTCAAGCTCGGTGTGCAGCTGGCGCCGCCCCAGCGGATCGGGCAGCTGGGCCACCTGACGCACCCCCTCGATCGCCGCGGCCAGCTTGGCGCCATCGAGGCGCAGCCGGGCCACCAGGGCCGGGGCCAGACCCTCGGCGGCGGCCGCCTCCAGATCCGCCCGGTTGGCGGCTTCGATGCGGCCGGAAGCCCGCTCCAGCGCCGCGGCCATCGCCAGCACCGCCTCCCGGCGCTGGGTGTCGCTGCGCTGGCCGAGGGCCATGGCGGCGCGGCGGACGGCAGCGGCCCGCTCCAGCAGCTCCGGCCCCGGCTCGGGGATCGCGGTGGGGTGGGTGGTGGCAGGGGTCTGGCTCATCCCACCATCATCCCAAGCGATCCAGGGCCAGCCGTGCGGCCCCCAGTCGGCCGGCGCCGTTGCCGAGGGCGCCGCGGCGGATCTCCAGCCCCTCGCGGCTCACGGCCAGCACCCGCTCGCGCACCTGCTCCCAGGCCGCCGGCAGCAGGTGATCACAGGCGGCGCTGAGGCCGCCGCCGATCAGGATCAGCCGCGGCGTGAACAGATAGATCAGCGAGCTGAGACCTACCCCGAGCCGGCTGCCGTAGGTCCGCCAGACCGCCAGGGCCTCGACCTCACCGGCATCGGCCGCCCGCACCAGCTCCCGGGGATCCCGGGGGCTGAGCCGGGCCAGGCCCGCCAGGCTGCAGAACGACTCCAGCGAGCCCCGGTTGCCGCTGTTGCAGGGGGGACCGTCGGGATCCACACCGATCAGCCCCGGCTCGGCCGCGGCGCCGCCATGGCCGCGGAACAGGCGTCCGTCGAGCAGCACCGCCCCACCGACGCCGGTTCCGAGGGTGAGCAGCAACACGTCGTCGATGCCCCGGGCCGCCCCCAGCCAGGCCTCGCCCAGGGCGGCGCAGTTGGCGTCGTTCTCGCAGGTCACCGGACGGCCGAGCTGGGGCTCCAGCCAGTCGGCCAGGGGCACCTCCCGCCAGCCCGGCAGGTTGATGGCGATGCGGGCCACCCGACCGGCCCGATCCGCCGGACCGGGATGACCGATGCCGATCCGATCGGCGCGGCGCTCGGGGTCGAGGCGCTCGATCGCCTCCACCAGGGCGGTGGTGACGGCACCGGGCACGGCGGGGCGGGGGGTGGGAACCTCCAGCTCCGCCAGGCTCTCGCCGGCGGTGGTGCAGCGCAGCAGCTTGATGGCCGTGCCGCCGAGATCGACACCGATCAGCTCGCGGCCGGTGGCTGGGGGGGTGGAGGCGAGGGAGGACACGACGGACGATCCGGGGCGATCTGGGGGGAGTGGAAGGCGATCGCGGGGCGATCGGGAGGGGGCCACCGGCGGTGGGGTGGGGAGCGCTGGGGTGGCCGGAACGGACACCGGGCCGGCTCGCCGCCGGCTGGGGCGGCCCAACGGGCAGAGCCCCTCAGAAACGGAAGAACAGCTGGAGCAGGGTCTGCCAGGCCCCCTGGGTGTCCACGGAGCCCTCGAGGTTGATCGACTCGGATGCTTTGTACTTCAGGTTGATCTGCGGCGGGATGTCAGAACGGTTGGGCGCCGCCAGCACCGAGAGGTTGAGACGGTCGGTGATGTCCAGGCCGACCTCCGAGCCGAACACCAGCTGGGGCGGCACCCGACCGGAGCGGATCTCGCGCTCCGGATCCACGCTCGGACTCACGTAGGTGGGATAGAGGGCCAGGCTGACCCGCCGGCCGAGGGCGTCGCTGAGGGTGCCCAGCAGCGGCGAGAGCAGCGACTGACCGACCACCGTGGCCAGGGCGGTCCCGGCCGCGCCGCCGTTGAGGCCGGCCAGGGAGTTGCCGCCGATCAGGGCCACCAGCCGCGACTCCGGCAGGGGCGGGCTGCTGCGCAGCCGCAGGTTCTCAGCCAGACGATCGGCCGGGCCGCTGACGCTGACGGTCACCAGGATCAGCTTGAGCGGATCAAACGAGGACTGACCGCGCATCGATTCGAGGGCGCTCAGGGTGGCGGCGTCGGTCGTCTGCTCGCCGCTGCTGGCCCCCAGCCGCAGGCTGTCGGAAACCCGGGTGCGCATCGCGATGTCGAGGAAGGGCACCAGCCCGAGGGAGGGGGTGAAGATCGCCACGTTGGGGGCGTCGGGATCGAGGCTGAAGCTGGTGGTGAACAGATTGAGCCGGCCGCCCAGGAGCCGCACCACACCCGAGGCCTGCAGGCTGGAGTCCAGCCGGCCGCCGATCCGCAGGGCACCGCCGATGCGGAAATTCGCCACCCGAGGCAGCACCACCCGCAGATCGGGGCCGAAGCTGAGCCGCAGGCCCTCGAAGGCCAGCCAGGGCACCTGGGGGATGGCCTGCCGCAGCGACTCAGCGGTGGGCGACTCCACGTCCGGGCCCATCAGCACCAACGGTTCGCGGAAATCCCAGCGGGTTTCCAGCAGCTGATTCATGCTCACCGGCTCAACCGTCTGCTCGGAGCGGGGGGCACTGCCGCCGGCCGGACGCCCCAGCTCGCCCGGCTGGGCGTTGATGCTGCCGCGGCCGATCGCCAGCTCACCTCCCATCTCCGGGGCACGCAGGCTGCCACCGAGGGTGAGGCGCCCATCCCCCACCGCGCGAATGCGCGGCAGGCTGAACGGGACGGACCGCAGGACCAGCGCCAGGCTCTGGTCCGGGGAGAGGGGGCGGACCAGGCCGATCCGGCCCTGGCCGCTGATTCGGCCGCCCCTGCCGACGCTGGCGCGCAGCTCCTGCACCAGCATCTGCTCGAAGTCGAACAGCACGGTGGCCTCGATCCCGCGCAGGGTCTGGCCGATGAAGCGGCACTCGCCGCCCCGCAGGCGCAGGAAGCCGTTGGCGATCGGATCGACCAGGCTGCCGCGCACCAGCAGCTGCAGGTCGGCACTGCCCCGGTTCCACTCCAGCGCCTGGCCGGTGAGATCGGTGAGGAAGCGCAGCCCGTCGCCGCGGCTGGCCAGGCGCAGTTCCAGATCGTCCCGGCGCCGATCGAGGGGCAGCACCCCGGAGAGATCAACGCTGTTGAAGGCCTCACCGCCGCGCAGGGCCAGATCGAGGGCCAGGGACTCTCCCTGCAGCTCCACCCGGCCCCGTTCGAGGGCCAGGCGGTTGCGGCCGAGGCTGGCCTCCTGCAGCGCCAGATCGAGGCTCAGGACCGGACGCCCCTGGCCGAAGCGATAGCGACCCTGAGCCCGCAGGTTGCCGCGCAGGGTCTCGGGCACGGGGGTGAGCAGGGTGAGCAGGGCCAGGGGCAGGCCCCCCACATCGAAATCGCCGGCCCCGGCCCCCAGGGGCCCCTCCAGCCGGAGCATCACCGGCTGGGTGGCCAGGGCGCGATCCCGGTCCTCGTGCTGCTCCCAGAGGTGACCGCTGGCCTCCAGGCTGACCTGGACATGGCCGAAGTCGGGACCACGCAGGGTGACATCGGTATCGAAACGCGCCTGCAGCCGCCCCAGACGCTCGGCGCGGCTGGCGTTGCGCCGGGCCTGATCGCGCTGGGCCAGGCTGGTTCGGGCCTCGTCGAGGGCCTGGAGCTGCCCATCGAGGGTGCCGCCGAAGGTCTCGATGGCGGCGGCGCCCAGGTCGGCGGCCCGGCCGAGAAGCGGCAGGGGCCGACCCAGCCAGGAGGGCCAGGAGGCCGACAGCTGCTGGAACAGGGTGGTGTCGAGGCCCCGACCCTGCAGACGGGCCTGGAACGGACCGTCCCAGCGGCCGTTCAGCTGGGCGCCGATCCGGGTCCCGCTGGCGATCTCCACCTCGCCCTGAAGGCGATAGTCGCGATTCCGGTAGCTCACATCCGCCTGCAGTCGCCGGGCCGACAGACCCAGCAGCAGGGGATCGCCGATCTCCGCCTGCCCGGCGAAGGCCAGGGGCTGGAGACTGAGGCTGCCCCGGCCGCCCAGGAGTCCCTCCAGCGGGCGGAAGCGGCGGGGTTTGCCGAGCAGCAGCTCCAGGCCGCGCAGCGGAAAGGCGCGGGCCTGCCAGCGGTAGGCCGCGGGAGTGCCATCGAGGCGCAGCTGGCCGCCATCGCGATCGAGCGCCACCTCCACCGGCGTCCAGCGGGAATCGAACCGGGCCTCCAGCCGGCCCGGAAGGGCCGGATTCAGGGAGTGCAGGCTGAGGCGACCACCGCCCTGCTCCCGGGACAGACCCTCGCCGCGGAACCGCCCCTGCCAGACCTCGGGCAGACGCAGGGGGCCGGCGGCCGGATCCTGGACCCGCAGCGCCAGGTCGGGACGCAGGGCGTTGAGGGGTCCCTGCAGTCGGCCCCAGGCATCGAGGCGGCCCTGGAGCGTGGTGCCGACCGCCGGGCCGAGGCGCGCCAGGGGCAGGTTGCTCAGGGTCAGGCGGGCATCCAGTGGGCCCTGCACCAGGCCCCGGCCGGGGACCCAGGCCAGGGGCAGACGTCCCTGGGCCTCCAGGCCCGGCGCCTGAATCCGCTCCAGGGCGAGTACGCCCCCCTGCCAGCGCACCGCCGCCCGCGTCGGGCCCAGCATCGGAATGGCAGGTCCATCGGAACTGAGCAGGCGCAGCACCGGATCTGCCGGCGTACCGATCAGGGCCAGTGCACCGGACACCTGCCGCTGGGAGATCCAGGCCGGCAGGCGGGCGGTGGCGGGGAGATCCCGCGGATCGAAGCGCCAGGTGCCATCGAGCGAAAGCCGGGAGCCGAGGCGACCCGCGAGCTGCAGGCTGGAGCGCCCGAGCCGACCGTCGAAGCGGCCGACCCGCAGGCCCTGGGCCGACCAGTCGCCCTGGAGCTCTCCGACCAGCGGCTCGGAGCCGAGGGGATGGCGGGCCGGTGGCTGGGCCAGGATCCGGGCCAGCAGGCGACGGTCGGCGGTCACCCTGCCGCTGGCGATGCCGCGCCAGTCGGCGTAGCGCCAGTCCGACGGGGCGAGGGTCAGGCTCTGGTCCTGGCAGCGCAGCGGCAGGGTGGCGATGGCGAGCGGCTCGCCGCCGGGGCGGGGCCGCCAGCGCAGGTCCCGCAGCCGCAGCTGGCCGCTGCAGGAGGCGCGGCCACGCACCAGGTCGAGGTTGAAGCGACCCTCCGCCCGGCCCTCGAGGGCACCGCGGGCGATCGGAGCCAGGGCGCCGCGGCGGGGCAGCAGGGGCTGGAGGGCGGCGATCGACAGACCGCGGGGAACGATGCGGGCCCGCCACTGCCGCTCGCGCCAGCGGCCCCAGCCCTCGAACCGCACCGATCCGGGCTGGCCGGGCCGGCGCACGAGGGCGGTCAGGTCGATCGCACGCTGGTGGGTCTGCAGCCTCGCCTCACCGCTGGTGCTGAGGGCGAAGGCCCCCGGCGTGGCAGCCAGACCATGCAGCCGCAGCCGACCGGGCTCGAGGACGCGGAAGGTGAGATCGAGCCGCGGCGGCTCCGGACCGGGGGGAAGGCGGCCCAGCTCCCACCACCAGCCGCGGGCGTTGCGGCGCAGATCCACCTGGGCGCCGCGGAAGCTGACATCCAGGATCCAGGTGCGTCGGCGCCAGCTGGTGAGGGGATCGATGGCCATGCGCACCTCCTCCACCTGCACCGTGGAGGCATCGGCCTCACCCGCCAGGAAGCGGCTGGGACCCACCACCAGCCCATCGGGACCGAAACCGCGGTAGGGCCCAAGGCGCAGGGGATGGCCCATCACCCGCCCGACCTGCCGCTCGATCCGGGGCCGCAGGCGTTCGTAGGTGAGGGCCAGCAAGCGGTCGGCCGACAGCCACAGAACCGTTCCGGCGGCGCCGGCAAAGAGCCCCAGGCCCAGGGCTCCCCGGACCAGAAATCGCCTCCGGGGAGACCATGCGTCCGGGAACAAGCCCATCCTTCTGGACTGTCACCAGCCGGCTCGGCCGCAATATAAGGAGCTTGTCACGTGTTCCCCAGCCCCCCCATGGCCATGGCCGCCGATCCGATCCTGTTCACGGCGGGCCAGTGGCTCGGAGCGGCCAGCGGCCTGCTCGCCCTGCTGACCGGGGTGGGATTCCTGGCGCGCTGGGGGATCCGCTTCCGGCTGGTGGGCATCACCAGCTTCACCGCTCTGCTCGCCCTCTCCTGCCTCGCCTTCGCCGTCAGCTACACGCCGCGGGTGAGCGTGCCGGGAGCGCTCACGGTCCCAGTGGTGTACGACAACGGCGGCGACCTTGTGGTGGCCGCCGCTCCGAAGGGAATCGATCCGGCGGCGATCGCCCCGACCCTCGAGCAAGTGGCGCGCAACCTGCGGGGCAGCGGCCGCAGCAGCAGCCAGGGGCAGGTGCGGGTCCGCCTGCGCGCCCTGGAGTCGGCGGGGGATGGCAGCTCCCGGCCGGTGGTGCTGGGAGAGGTGAACCGGGATTTCGCCACCGGTGCCGTCACCCCGGCGTCCTGAACGGCGATGCCCCGCCGCGGCTGGTTGCCGAACCACTTCGATCGTGAGGCTCGCGCGCTCGGCCAGATCGGGATCGGCGACTGGCCCGCCCTGGCCGCCCTCGACGATCAGGCGCTGCGCCGGCTCGCCGCGGCTGGTCGTTGCAGCGAAGCACGGCTGATCCGCCTGCGGGGACAGGCGCGGCTGATGGAGCAACTGCCGCTGGCGCCGGAGGAGGCCGCCCTGCTGCTGCATGCGGGCATCGCCGACCGGCCGGGCCTGGCCAGCGCCGATCCCCAGGCCCTGCATCGCCAGATCGGGCGGCTGCAGCGTTCCCTCGCGGGCAACGGCCTGCCGCCGGTGCCCCTGGAGCGCGTGGTGGGCTGGATCCGGCAGGCAGCCGGGATCTCCGGTCGCTCCGCGAACTGACCCCAACCGAACCTCCACGGCGCACGGCACCCCATGGAATGGGTTCAGACCTTGTGGCCGCCATGGCCCGTTTCCCCCGACCCCGGCACCGCCTGCTCAGCCTGAGCGCCGGCCTGGCTCTGCTGCTTCCGTGCCTGGGCCTGATCCCCGGTGACGCCAGGGCGGCTTCCGCCCTGCTCGAAACCGTCAAACAGAACCCCGAGCTGGCCCGCACGCTCTGCGGCCAGTTCAAGGCGATCAACGCCGAGGGGCGCTCGGCCCTCTCCAGGGAATCCGTGGCCCGGGTGGCCTCCAGCCAGGGCCTGAGCCAGAAGGATGCCGAGGTGCTGACCACCTACGTGATCGGTCTGCACTGCCCGGACGTGCGCTGAGCGCCCCCGTCTTGGCCTCCTGCCACGAGCTCTGGCTGACCTGCCCCGACGGGGTGCGGCTGGCGACCCGCCTCTGGCGACCCGACCCCGCTGGGCCGGCCGGACCGGGGCCCTGGCCGGTGCTGCTGATGCGCCAGCCCTACGGACGGGCGATCGCCTCCACCGTCACCTACGCCCATCCGGCCTGGTACGCCGACCAGGGCTTCCTGGTGGCGATTCAGGACGTGCGCGGCCGCGGCGACTCGGAGGGGACGTTCGGTGGCTTCGCCCAGGAGGCGGACGATGGGGCGGCGGCCGTGCGCTGGGCCCGGCAGCTGCCGGAAGCGGATGGACGGGTCGGCACCTACGGCTTTTCGTATCAGGGGGTGACCCAGCTGCTGAACAGTGGCGGAAGCCCGGCGATCCCAGGGGCGGCCGACCCCTTCCCGGACTGCCTGGTGCCGGCGATGGCGGGCCTCGATGAGCGTCTGCACTGGGCCAGCGAGGGCGGAGCCCACTGGTGGGCCCTGGGGCTGGGCTGGGCGCTGCAGCTGGCCTGCGAAGGCTGCCGGCGCCGCGGCGATGCGGCGGGCTGGCAGGCGATCCGGCGGGCCCTCGAGCAGCAGACGTTCCTGCGGGAGGGGCCAGACCTGCTGGAGCGCTTCGACCCTGATGGCATGGGGCTCGGCTGGCTCAGGCGTGATCCGGCACGAAGCGAGGGATGGCGCCGCCACCCGGTGGCGCCCGGGCTGCTGCGGCGCCCGATGCTGCTGGTGGGCGGGTGGCACGACCCCCATCTCGGCGGCATCCTCGACCTGTACCGGCGCGCCCGCACCGCGGGAGGCCAGCCCTCCCTGCTGATCGGCGACTGGAGCCACCTTGACTGGCAAGGTGGCATCGATGCGCTGCAGCTGGCCTTTCTGCGGCGCCATCTGCCGCCGCGCAGGGGCGACGACCGCAGACCGCGGTCCTCCCTCCAGGGCCGCGGCGATCCCGGCCAGGGCGGTCCCCCATCTGGCGCGACCGAGGCCAGCCCCTGGGATCCGCAGACAGGGGACCTGGGCGCGGCTGGGGTGGCCCTGCAGTTCGCCGGCGGCGGCTGGCGGCGCGGCGATTCCCTGCCGGATCCATCGGCTGTGGCGGCCCGCGGCTGGGGCCTGGCCAGCGGCGGGCTGGCGGCGATCCGCAGCGATGGGGGGGCCCTGGCGCCCGTGGGCGAAGGTCATGGCCAGGCTGAGGGACAGGGCCAGGGCACCGTCTGGATCGTGCACGATCCCTGGCGACCGGTCCCGGGACGCGGCGGGCACCTGGGCCTGGATGCGGGCCTGGCGGAGCGCTCAGACATCGACCGCCGCGGCGACGTGGCCTGTTTCAGCACCGCCCCCCTGGAGCGGGAGCTCGAGCTGGTGGGCATCCCCTGGCTGGAACTGGTGGTCGCCAGCGACCAGGAGGGCTTCGATCTGTGTGCCGCCCTCTCCAGGCTGCCGTCGGCAGGGGAGGGCGTGCAGCAGGTGAGCACCGGCCTGGCCCGTTTCCGCGGGGCGGACTGCCGCTCCCCCGTGCGGCGGCGCCTGGCGCTGCAACCACTGGCCCTGCGGCTGGCAGCGGGGGAGCGGCTGCGGCTGTCCCTGGCGGCGGCGGCCTGGCCCCAGATCACCGTCAACCCCGGCGACGGTAGCCTGCCGCTGGCGGCAACCGGTCCGGATCACCGGGTGATCACCCTGGAGCTGCAACTGGCCGGCAGCCGCCTCTGGCTGGCCCCACTCGACGCAGCAGACCCGGGCGGCCTGGGGCAAACTGAGGCCGCTTGAAACGCCCCCTGATGCAGTCCCCGACACCGACCCTGCCCCGGTCCCCGCGCCGCGTTGGCCTGATCGGCCTGGCCCTGGCCACCGGCCTGGTCGGAATGGATCTGCGCGCCCAGGCGCAGCCGGGCGGGCTGCCGCTGGGGGCCGGCACTGAGCTGACGCTGCCGGCGAACCCGGCGGCCCGATCCAGCGCGGCGGTGGTGGAAGCCAGGGCCCGCGCCGCCGCCGACCGCATCCTCAGCGCCATGCGGGACGGCGATGCCAACGTCCGCTTCGCCCAGTTCGCGCCCACCCTGCAGCGGATCTCCAGCCCGGCCCTGGTGGCCGCCAACATGAAGCGTCAGCCGAAGCTGCTGAGCTGGACGATCACCTCGGTGGTGCCGGCCTTCGACGCCAGCACGGTGGAGGCGGAGCTGCGCACCAGCGCCGGAACCCGCAAGCTGCTGCTGGTGATCAACGCCGACGGCAAGCTCGAGGGCTATCACCTCGACGCCTCCGACCAGGCGGCCGAACGGGTGGCCCGCGACTTCGTGCAGGCCGTGGTGGACGGGCGCTTCGTGGCGGCCGACGGCTTCCTCAGCCCGGATCTCCAGAGCGAGATTCCGCCCGCCAGCCTGCAGCGCAAATGGCTCAACCTGCAGACCCGCACCGGCAATTTCGTGCGGGTTCGCGAGGTGCTGCCCTCCGAGCAGAGCGGCGACATGAAGCTGGTGATGGTGACGACCGAGTTCACGCGCCTCACCGACAACCTGTACGTGATCCTCGACCGCAACAACGCAATCATCGGCGTCGATTTCCCCACCGAACCGGCCGCGCCAAAGCCCGCGCCGTCCCGCTGAGCCCAGAGAGAGGGAAAAGCGGCGTAAGCTCCCGGCGCTAGATCAACCCGACTCCATGGTTCTGCCCAGCCTTGAATGGATGGCCGATGACGCCGCCCGGCTGGCGGAATGCCGGCACGACCATCCCTTCGCGGTGCTGGGTCCCCAGCCTCTGCCTGAAGGGGGTTGGGCCCTGCGGATCTGGATGCCGGATGCCGAGCGGGTGGAACTGCTGCCGGCCGACGGTGCACCGCCGCTGCTGCTGGAGACCCCCAACCATCCCTGGATCTTCGAGGCGCACCTCGGTGGCGATCCCGGTCGCCACTACCGGGTGCGGGTGCTGCGGGGGGGCATCGAGCACGAACAGAATGATCCCTGGGCCTTCCGCGACGAGTGGATGGGCGAACTCGATCGCCATCTGTTCGCCGAAGGCAACCACCACCACATCTGGCGGCGCATGGGAGCCCATGTGCGCGAGCAGGACGGGGTCAGCGGCGTCCAGTTCTGTCTATGGGCGCCCAATGCCCGCAGCGTCTCGATCCTCGGTGATTTCAACGGCTGGGACGGACGCCACCATCCGATGCAGTCCCGGATCGGCGGCAGCTGGGAACTGTTCATCCCCGGCCTCAAACCCGGCGACATCTACAAGTACGAAGTGCGCACCCCGGAGGGGCACTGCTACCAGAAAAGCGATCCCTACGGCTTCCGCCACGAGGTGCGTCCCAACCACGGCTCGGTGGTCGCCGAACTGGGCCGCTACCAGTGGAACGACCGCAACTGGATGGAGGAACGGGACAGCACCAACCCGCTCGACCGCCCGATCGCGGTCTACGAGATGCATCTGGGCAGCTGGATGCACGCCTCGGCCGATGACCCATACATCGAGGCCGATGGAACCCCCCGGCCGCCGGTTCCCGCCGCCGATCTCAAGCCCGGGGCGCGGCTGCTCACCTACCCGGAACTGGCCGATCGGCTGATCCCGTACGTCAAGGCGCGCGGCTTCACCCACATCGAGATGCTGCCGATCTCGGAACATCCGTTCGATGGATCCTGGGGTTATCAGGTGACCGGCTGGTACGCCCCCACCAGTCGCCACGGCAGCCCGGATGAATTTCGGGCCTTCGTCGATCGCTGCCATGCCGAGGGCATCGGCGTCATCCTCGACTGGGTCCCAGGCCATTTCCCCAAGGATGCCCACGGCCTGGCCTTCTTCGATGGAGCCCACGTCTATGAGCACGCTGATCCCCGCATCGGTGAGCACAAGGAATGGGGCACGCTGATTTTTAACTACAGCCGCAACGAGGTGCGGAACTTCCTCGTCGCGAACCTCGTCTACTGGTTCGAGGAGTTCCACATCGATGGCATCCGCGTCGACGCGGTGGCCTCGATGCTCTACCGCGACTACCTGCGTCCGGATGGCGAGTGGATCCCCAATGAGCACGGCGGCCGCGAAAACACCGAGGCCGTGCGTTTCCTGCAGCAGGCCAACCACGTGTTGTTCCAGCACTTCCCCGGTGCCCTTTCGATCGCCGAGGAATCCACCACCTGGCCGATGGTCACCCAGCCCACCGACATCGGCGGCCTGGGCTTCAACCTCAAGTGGAACATGGGTTGGATGCACGACATGCTCGACTACTTCGAGCTTGATCCCTGGTTCCGCCAGTTCCATCAGAACAACGTCACCTTCTCGATCTGGTACGCCTACACCGAGAACTTCATGCTGGCCCTCAGCCACGATGAAGTGGTTCATGGCAAGAGCAACCTGCTCCACAAGATGCCGGGCGACGACTGGCAGAAGTTCGCCAACGTGCGGGCCCTGCTGGCCTACATGTGGACGCACCCCGGCAAGAAGACGATCTTCATGGGCATGGAGTTCGGCCAGCGGGCCGAATGGAACGTCTGGGGTGATCTGCAGTGGGATCTGCTCCAGCACGAACCCCACCAGGGCCTGCAGCGCCTCGTCGACGACCTCAACGTCTTCTACCGCTCAGAGCGGGCGCTCTGGGGCGACGACTTTGATCAGTACGGCTTCCAGTGGATCGACTGCAATGACAACCGTCATTCCGTGATCAGCTTCATGCGGCGAGAGAGCACCACCGGCCGCTGGGTGATCGTGGTGGCCAACTTCACCCCCCAGAGCCACTCCCATTACCGCGTCGGCGTTCCCCTGGCCGGTTTCTACGAAGAGGCCTTCAACACCGACAGCAGCCGCTACGGCGGCAGCAACCTGGGCAACCTCGGCGGCAAGTTCAGCGACGAGTGGGCGATCCACGGCTACGAGCACTCGCTCGATCTCTGCCTTCCCCCCCTGAGCGTGCTGGTGCTCCGGCGCGATGAAGCCCGGAGCCGCGAGCTGCCGGGCGCAGCTTCCGACGCGGCTGATGCCATCGGCTGAGTTCCCGCTCCGGGGCGCCCCCTGTTCCGCCGCTGCCGAACCATGGCGGCAGCCCCTGGCGGGTGGAGGTCGGTGGCCCAGCGACTCCAGCACGCTGCGCGACCCGTCACCATCCACCCCATCAGAGGGGCCCGTCGATCCCCAGATCGGCGAAGCGCCGGCACAGTGCTAGCCGCAGCGCCGCGTCCACCCGGCCGGAGACCATCGGATCGGCGATGGCATAGGTGATCCGGTAGGTGTAATTCTCCGGCCCGAAGGCCGTCAGCCGGGCCTTCGCCGGTGGATCGGCCATCACGCCCTCCACCCCACGGGCGATCTCCGCCAGGAGCGGCGTGATGTGATCGGGACGCCAGCAGCGGGGGACGCCGAGCTCCATCCGGCAGCGCCGCACCCGGTCCGTGCCGGTGAAGGTGGTGGTCGCCGTGGTGAAGAAATCCTGGTTGGGCACCACCAGTTCGGCGTTGTCGCGGGAGCGCCAGAGGGTGGTGGCCCGGGGGCCGAGGCGCCGCACCTCGCACACATCACCGCCATGCAGCAGAACTTCGCCGGGTCGCACCGAACCCTCGATCAGCAGCCAGAGGCCGCTGACGATGTTCGAGAACACCTCCTTGATGCCGAAACCCAGGCCCACCGACAAGCCCCCGGCGATCGCCAGCACCCCGGTCTGGTTGATACCCAGATGGCCCATCGCCCAGATCACCCCGAGAGCGAACAGCACGTAGCGCAGGATCTGCTCCAGCGCCCGCCGGCTGCCCTCACTGATCAGCAACCCGTGCTGCACCACCACCCCCGCCCCCCGGGTCGGCAACTCGAGGCCCACGCTCAGCACGTAGAGCACCAGCAGGACCTGGGACAGGCGCCCGATCGTGATCACGCTCCCGAACCACAGGCCCAGCGACTGATTGGCGATCGCCTGCAGGCTGCCGAGGGCATCGAGGAGCACCAGCACGACCCCGATCAGGAACAGGGGCCGCAGCACCCGGCTGACCAGCTGACGGCGGCTGGCCGCCGTCAGCCAGAGGCCCAGCAACCGGCTCTCCAGCAGCCCCATCAGCACCCAGGCGAGGGTGATCTGAGCGAGCAGCAGCACCAGTCCGTTGTGCTGGCCGAACAGTGCCAGGAGCAGGGCGAGCACCCCCTCGCCGAGCAGCAGCACGGCGCTGCGGGGGAACGAGAGGAGCAGACTCAGCGGCTGCCGACGCACGATCGGCGCCAGCCGCTGGCGCTGGAGAACGGCGACCAGCAGCAGCCCCCACAGCCCGAGCTGCAGCAGCACCTCCTGGCGCTGCAGAAAGGCGAACCAGCCCAGGCCTTCGATCAGGAGCGCGTTCATCAGCGCAGGAACCGCAGGTTCACCAGGATGTCGACCGCCTGCTGCGGCGTCATCACCCCCAGCATCACGTCGGCCACGGCGGTCTCCATCGGCGGCATCAACCGGCGCAGACGATCGGCCGACAGGACCTCCTCCATCGGTGGAGCCGTGCGGGTGAATTGCTCCATCGCCTGGGCCATGGCACCGAGGCGCCCGGAGCTCGCCACCGGCACCGGCACAAAGCGATTGGCGGGAAGGATCGCCCGACTGTTGATCATCAGATCACGCTGGACGAGGGGATTGAGGCTCATCGCAGCCAGCTCCACCGCCAGCGCCCGCTGCCGCGGCGAGGAATTGCGACCGAACGCCCAGGTCCGCGAGGCGATGAACGGGGATGGCGGCCCGCCAGGCCCCCCCGGCAGGGCCGACACCCCCAGGTGACGGCCGAGGCTGCGCTCCAGGCGCGGCAGGGTCAGGCTGAAGCAGGGGATCCAGGCCAGGGAGCCGCCTTCAAGGCCCCTGATCAGATCCTGCTGACCGGAGGCCAGCTCGACGCGGCTCTGGAGCGAGGCCTGCCGCAGCCAGCTGAGCCACCGCTCCACAAGGAGCCGCTCGGCGGCATCCACGGGGACGCGGGGTCCGGGGACACCGATGAAGCTCTTGAGCAGCACGCCATGGGCGCCGAAGGCGCCGGCGGTCCACCACAGGCCGACCGGATCCACCGCCAGACCCACCGAACGGCCGGACGCGGCCAGGGTCAGCAGCGCATCGACGCTGGTGGGCGGCGCGGCGATGCGGCGCCGGTCGTAGCAGGCGAGGCTCGGTTCACTCAGCGCCGGCAGGCCGGCCAGGCCCCGGCTGGTCCGGACCTGGGCCAGCATCCGGGGCACCACCAGCCCCAGGGTCCGGCGGATCGTGGGATCGCCGGCGGGCAGGGGGTCGAGCAGGCCGCGCTGCACCAGGGACACCGCCATGGGCGCCCGCAGCAGAACCAGGTCCGGGGCCAGGCCGCGGCGGTTGCCGCGATCGAGCAGCTCCGGCAGCAGGTCCTGACTGACGAGCGAGAGATCGACGCTCACCCCGGGATGGAGGCGGTGGAAGGCGTCGAACAGCGGCTTGCGAAGCCGGTGGTCGGGGTCGACGTCGCCGAGCCAGTCCATGGTCTCGGTGGGCACCACCACCACGTGCAGGGTCTGACGCGGCTGGAGGAGGGGCGAGCGGCAGCCCTGGAGAAGGCCCACCACGGCCAGCAGGCTCGCCGCCAGACGGAGCCGGAGCCGGCCTTGGCCTGCACGGGGACGCACGCCGGGACGGCGCGGCAGGCGGCGCGGCGGACTGATCGGCGGGCGAATCGGCATTGCCCTTCATTGTGTTCGTGACTGCTGAGTCGGGGAAGGGCAGGCCCTCGGCTAAGTTGCGCGATCGCCCTTCCACTGCCCATGTCCGACTCTGCCCCCCTGCTGCTGCGCGCTGCCCGAGGGGAGCAGGTGGAGCGTCCGCCAGTGTGGATGATGCGGCAGGCCGGCCGTTACATGAAGGTCTACCGCGACCTGCGAGACCGCCATCCCGGCTTCCGCGAGCGTTCCGAGAACCCCGATCTCTCCTACGAGATCTCGATGCAGCCCTTCCACGCTTTCCAGCCGGACGGCGTGATCCTGTTCTCCGACATCCTCACGCCGCTGCCGGGCATGGGGATCGACTTCGACATCATCGAGAGCAAGGGTCCGATCATCGAACCCGCCATCCGCACCCAGGCCCAGGTCGATGCCCTGCGCCCGCTGAATCCGGCCGAGGCCCTGCCGTTCGTGGGCGAGGTGCTGGGCCGGCTGCGCCAGTCGGTCGGCAACCAGGCCGCCGTGCTCGGCTTCGTGGGCGCCCCCTGGACCCTGGCCGCCTACGCGGTGGAGGGCAAGAGCAGCAAGACCTACTCGGTGATCAAGGCGATGGCCTTCCGGGAGCCGGCGCTGCTGCACCAGCTGCTCGGCCATCTGGCCGACTCGATCGCCACCTATGTGCGCTATCAGATCGATGCCGGCGCTCAGGTGGTGCAGCTGTTCGACTCCTGGGCCGGCCAGCTCAGCCCGATCGACTACGACACCTTCGCCGCCCCGTACCAGAAGCGGGTCATCGACCAGGTCAAGGCCACCCACCCCGACACGCCGCTGATCCTGTACATCTCCGGCAGCGCCGGGGTGCTGGAGCGCATGGGCCGTACCGGGGTCGACATCGTCTCCCTCGACTGGACCGTCGACATGGCCGATGGCCTGGCCCGTCTGCCGGAGCATGTGGGCGTCCAGGGCAACGTGGATCCCGGCCTGCTGTTCGGCACCCCTGAAGGCATCCGCGAGCGGATCTTCGACACCGTGCGCAAGGCCCGGGGCCGCCGCCACATCCTCAACCTCGGCCACGGCATCCTCCCCGGCACCCCCGAGGAGAATGCGCGGGTGTTCTTCGAGACCGGCAAGGCCGTCCATGAGCTGCTGGGGGCCGCCGTTTGAGCCGTCCCCCCCGCATCCTGATCACCGGGGCCAGCGGCTGCGTCGGCCAGACGATCGCCGAGCGGCTCTACCGCACCAGCGATGCCGAACTGCTGCTGTTGCTGCGCGACCCCGCCAAGCTGCGGACCGTACCGGCGAACGACCCGCGCGTCACCCTGCTGGTTGGTGATCTGCGCGAGCTCGGCCCCCACGCCGGCGCCATCGCCAGCGCCGATCGGATCATCCACACCGCCACGGCCTGGGGCGACCCGGAGCGCGCCCATCAGGTGAACGTGGTGGCGGTGAAGGAGCTGCTGCGGCTCACCGATCCCCAGCGGCTGGAGCAGGTGATCTATTTCTCCACCGCCAGCATCCTCGACCGCCGGCTGCAGCTGCTACCCGAGGCCGAGATCCATGGCACCGAATACATCCGCACCAAGGCCCAATGCCTGCGGGAACTGGAGGAACACCCCCTGGCCAACCGCATCGTGGCGGTGTTCCCCACCCTGGTGTTCGGCGGCCGGATCGTGCCGGGGGATCCCCACCCCACCAGCTACCTGACGGCCGGCCTGGGTGAGGCGGTGCGCTGGCTCTGGCTGGCCCGGTGGCTGCGGGCCGATGCCAGCTTCCATTTCATCCATGCCGCCGACATCGCGATCGTCTGCGCCCACCTGGCGACCCAGCCCCATACCGACAATCCGGAACCGGGTCAGGGGGTGCTGCGGCGCCTGGTTCTGGGTCAGCCGGCGATCACGGTCAACGACACGGTCCGCCGGCTGTGCCGCTGGCGCCGCAGCTGGTGGCCGCCGATCGGCATCGATCTGCAGGGCTGGCTGATCGAGGGGCTGATCCGGCTGCTGCGGATCGAGGTCAACGCCTGGGACCGCTTCTCGATCCGCCAGCGCCACTTCGTGCACGAGCCGATCAGCCCCCCCGAGCGCTTCGGCCATGTCAGCGTCGCCCCCACCCTGGAAGCGGTGCTGGAGCAGGCCGGTGTGCCCCATCGCGGCCCGCTGCCGAAGCCGGAAAACCCCGGCGGCTGACGGCCGCCCGCGGGGCAGCAGCGAACTGCCCCTTCACCAGGGCGGATCGGCGGACGGATCCGATGGCAGGGCCGGCATCCACGATGTGCGCATGACGGCACGAACGGCTCGGGACGCACCGGACTCCATGGACCGGACACCATGAACCGCATGGCGGACCGGCCAGCTGGCACCGCCCGGAGAACCACACGCGCCTGGGTCCCTGCTCTCGTGGTGCCCTGCAGCGTCTACCGGGCAACAGGCCGATCAGACGTGAATTGTTGCAATCCGCCGCCGGGCTCCCGCAGGGCACAGACCGATCCCTAATTTGGTTCGGTCGAACGTGCCTTCCAGCACCCCCTCACGCACCTTCCCATGCGTCGTCTCCTCTCCTTCTTCGCTCTCTGCCTGGCGCTGGTGCTCGGTGCCGCTCCGAGCTTCGCCGCCGATGCCGCCCACGGCGCCCAGATCTTCTCCGCCAACTGCGCCGCCTGCCACATGGGCGGCGGCAATGTGGTGAACGCTGAGCGCACCCTCAAGCAGGATGCCCTCGAGGCCTACCTGGCCAACTACTCGGCCGGCCACGAAGCCGCCATCCAGACCCAGGTGACCAATGGCAAGAACGCCATGCCCGCCTTCGGCGGCAAGCTGAGCGCCACCGACATCGAAGACGTGGCTGCCTACGTCGAGGACATGGCATCGAAGGGCTGGGCCTGATCCTTTCGGATCACCCTCCGCTGACCCCTCAGGCCCCGGCATTGCCGGGGCTTTTTTATGGCCCGCTGGGCGGGCCCGGCGAGGGCGGCGGCTCCGCGGCCTCACCTGCAGCACGTCAGCCCGGCGGCTGGCCGCCCGCCTCCATGGAGCGGCGCTGCTCCAGCACGGCGAGATAGAGGCTTTCGGGCACCTCGCGGATGTCGTATTCCGAGGGCAGCACCCCATGCACATGGCGATGCACCACCATCCAGCAGTTGCGTTCGGGATCGGCGGCGGTGGCGTCGAAACCGCGGGATTCGATCGCCAGCCGGAGGACCAGATCAGGCTCGGACGGGATGGGGGAGATCGGCGGGGTGCTCATCGGCGGGGCAGACTGCGTGGCGAACGCGCAGCCATCATGGCGATCCGCCTCCGCAGAACGCCGTCCCTGCCGCGGCCGGGCCGCTGCGGCCCGCTGCTGATGCTTGGGCAAGCGCTGCTCGTGGGCGCCGCGACCCTGGCAGCGGCGAACGCCGTTGGGGCGGCCCCGGCCACGCCGAACCAGCCCCTGAGCATCCCACCGGAGGAGCTCACCGCACCACCCTGCAGGCTGGTGGTTCCGGCCGATCTGCCCGCCCTGCAACCGCTGCGGATCCAGCCATCCCAGGTGGCGGCCAAGAACCGCAGGGGCTGCCTTTCGCCGGCGGACGCGATCTATGGCCCCGATGGCTGCCCCCGCAGACTCTGCGGATCGGCGGCGGGGGCGTTCCGCCTGCCGCCGGAGCCCTCTCGCTGAACCGCTGAACTGCTGATCCTCTGAACTGCTGATCCGCCGAGCGACCGATCAGGGGGCGGAGCCGTAGGCCACCTGGCAGACGGCGTTCAGCAACTGGGCCTGCTGCGCGGTGGCCGGCACCTGTCCGTTGAGCAGGCCGGCCTGGCAGTTGGCGGCGCCCATCAGGTTCTCCCCACCACCGAGGCTGTAGTTGAAGCTGGCGCCGGCGGTTCCCACCGATTCCACCGACCCGTAGTTGAGCTGATAGGTGGTCCCCGGCACCACGATCACCACCGACTGGCTGTCAGCCGCCTGATTGACCAGAGAGCTGATCGCAACGCCGGTGGCCAGACCGGCCACACCCCAGGCCGCCGCGTTGGTCCCCCACCAGCCCCAGCCTCCCCAGCCGGGTCCGCCGGTGCCATACCAGCCCGTGTTCCAGGGCCGACTGCCCCAGTAGCCGCCATTGGCCCAGCCCTGATTCCAGCCGTGATAATCGCGGTTGTAGAAGTTGTTGTTCACATTCACGTTCGTCGTGCGGTTGAACGTGTCGTTGTTCCAGCTCGGCCGAGCGTCCGGGCCGTAGGCGGGGTGGTAGCCGTCATAGCCCTGGTGCCAACCATCGGTGCCGGAGTGGAAACCATCGCCACCGAAGTTGTAGTGGCCCCCGCCGCCGAAGCCCCCCCCGAAGCCACCGCCGCCACCGCCACGGGCCAGGCCGGGCAGTGGCAGCAGCAGGGCCAGGCCCAGCAGAGCGGCGGCGCAACGGCGGCGTTGCGGCGACAGGACGCGGGCGAGATTGGAGGGCATCGGGACCCGGAACGAGCTGAACCCTTGCTAGCGAGCACGGATCGCCGCGACAGCGGCAAACCACGACGACCAGCCCCAACCGGAGTGAGCCGTCTCGGCCCGCTCGCCCCCCCAACCGCCCCTCGCAGCGGATCGGATCGGTTCTCTCGCCAAAGCGGTGCGGTGCACCCATCCTGAGGGTGGAGGACCGACCGCCCCGGTTCGGTCTCCGCGCTGGGCCCACGCTGTCCGGGCTCCATACGGTGCCAGGAGCACCACACCACTCCGTCCATCCGACCGGGACCGACCATGCATCCCACCGCTGACCTGTTCACCGAAAACGCCTGGGGCGCCATCGTGGCCGCCCAGCAGCTGGCGCAACAGAAACGCCAGCAGCAGATGGAGAGCGAGCACCTGTTCGCGGCCCTGCTGGCCCAGCAGGGTCTGGCGGGCCGGATCCTGGAGAAGGCCGGTGTCGACGTGGGCAGTCTCAGCCAGCGGGTGGAGGCGTTCATCGCCGGCCAGCCAAGCCTGGCGGCAGCGCCGGACAACATCTATCTGGGCAAGGGCCTCAATGCCGTCCTCGATCGCAGCAACAGCCTCAAGAAGGAGTACGACGACAGCTACATCGGCATTGAGCATCTGCTGCTCGCCCTTGCCGATGACGACCGCTGCGGCCGCCAGCTGCTCTCCCAGGTCGGCACGACCACAGCCAAACTGCGGGAAGCGGTTCAGGCGGTGAGGGGCAACCAGAAGGTGACCGATCAGAACCCGGAGGGAACCTACGAATCCCTGGAGAAGTACGGGCGCGATCTCACCGCCGCCGCCCGCGACGGCAAGCTCGATCCGGTGATCGGCCGGGATGAGGAGATCCGGCGCACGATCCAGATCCTCAGCCGCCGCACCAAGAACAATCCGGTGCTGATCGGCGAGCCCGGCGTCGGCAAGACGGCGATCGTCGAGGGGCTGGCCCAGCGGATCGTCAACGGCGATGTGCCCCAGGCCCTGCAGAACCGGCAGCTGATCGCCCTCGACATGGGCGCCCTGATCGCGGGCGCCAAGTATCGGGGTGAATTCGAGGAACGGCTCAAGGCTGTCCTCAAGGAGGTCACCGCCTCCGAGGGGCAGATCGTGCTGTTCATCGACGAGATCCACACGGTGGTGGGCGCCGGAGCCACCGGCGGCGCGATGGACGCCAGCAACCTGCTCAAGCCGATGCTGGCCCGCGGCGAACTGCGCTGCATCGGCGCCACCACCCTCGATGAGCACCGCCAGCACATCGAGAAGGATCCGGCCCTGGAGCGTCGCTTCCAGCAGGTGTTCGTCGATCAGCCCACCGTGGAAGACACGATCTCGATCCTGCGTGGCCTCAAGGAGCGCTACGAGGTGCACCATGGCGTGCGCATCGCCGATAACGCCCTGGTGGCCGCCGCCGTGCTCAGCAGCCGCTACATCGCTGATCGCTTCCTGCCGGACAAGGCGATCGATCTGGTCGATGAATCCGCAGCACGGCTGAAGATGGAAATCACCTCCAAGCCGGAGGAGATCGATGAACTCGACCGCCGCATCCTGCAGCTGGAGATGGAGAAACTCTCCCTCGGCCGCGAATCCGACACCGCCAGCCGCGACCGGCTCGAGCGGCTGGAGCGCGAGCTGGCCGAACTCGGCGAGCAGCAGAGCACCCTCAATGCCCAATGGCAGAAGGAGAAGGGCTCGATCGACGAGCTGGGGGCGATCAAGGAGGAGATCGAGCAGGTGCAGCTGCAGATCGAGCAGGCCAAGCGCAGCTACGACCTCAACCGCGCCGCCGAGCTCGAGTACGGCACCCTCGGCGAGCTGAACCGCAAGCTGGCGGAGAAGGAAGCGGAGCTGAGCGGCGCCCACCAGGGCAAGACGCTGCTGCGCGAGGAGGTCACCGAGGACGACATCGCCGAGGTGATCGCCAAGTGGACCGGCATCCCCGTGGCCAAGCTCGTGCAGAGCGAAATGGAGAAACTGCTCCATCTCGAGGATGAGCTGCATGACCGGGTCATCGGCCAGCAGCAGGCGGTCACGGCCGTGGCCGACGCAATCCAGCGCTCGCGGGCGGGTCTGAGCGATCCGAACCGACCGATTGCCAGCTTCCTGTTCCTCGGGCCCACCGGCGTGGGCAAAACCGAACTGTCGAAGGCGCTCGCGGCTCAACTGTTCGATTCAGAAGAGGCGATGGTGCGCATCGACATGAGCGAATACATGGAGAAGCACGCCGTCAGCCGCCTGATCGGAGCGCCTCCCGGCTATGTCGGCTACGAGGAAGGGGGCCAGCTCACCGAGGCGGTGCGGCGCCGGCCCTACGCCGTGGTTCTGTTCGATGAGGTGGAGAAAGCCCACCCCGACGTGTTCAACGTGATGCTGCAGATCCTCGATGACGGTCGGGTCACCGATGGTCAGGGGCGCACGGTGGATTTCACCAACGCGATCCTGATCCTCACCAGTAACATCGGCAGCGCCTCCATCCTCGATCTGGCCGGCGATCCGGCCCGCCATCTGGAGATGGAGAAGCGGGTGAATGAGGCCCTGCGGGCACACTTCCGGCCCGAGTTCCTCAACCGCCTCGATGAGACGATCATCTTCCACAGCCTCAAGGCCGAGGAGCTCCGCCAGATCGTCACGCTGCAGGTCAGGCGCCTGGCTGGCCGCCTCGAGGAGAGGAAGCTGGCTCTCCAGCTCGATCCGGCCGCCCTCGACTGGCTGGCGGGGGTGGGCTACGACCCGGTCTATGGGGCCCGACCGCTCAAGCGGGCCATCCAGCGCGAGCTGGAGACGCCGATCGCCAAGGCGATCCTGGCCGGCACCTTCACGGCCGGCGGCACGATCGCGGTGGATGTGGCGAACGAGCGTCTGCGCTTCCGCACCGCCGAACCGGCCAACCTCAGCGGTCCAGTGCCGGCGATGGTCTGAGCCCGCTGGGCTCCTGTCACCACAGACCCCGATCCGGTGCCACCGGTCGGGGTCTGTTTCTGCTGGGGCGAACCGACCGGCTCAGGCGGCCAGCGCCGCCGTCAGGGTGGGATCCGCGTGCCAGCTCCAGGGGCCTTCGCGCACCGGCTCGATGCCGAGTTCGGCCCGCAGATCCTCGAGGTTCTGCTCCATCCGCTCCTCCCAGATCACCGGAAACAGGGGCCTGGCGGCCGCTCCCATCTGCAGGCCCTTGCTGATGATCCCGAAGGCATAACCGGCGGTGCGGGCCTGATCGCGGATCGAATCGAGCTGGCTGATCGGGGTGTCGTTGCGGAACCAGTTGAGCAGCAATGCCATCAGATCGGTGAAGGCCAGGCCGGGGTGCGCGAACTGGGCCACGCTGACACTGATGACACCCAATTCGCCGAAGTTATCAAGACTGAAGCCAGTAATAATATGATGCAGATCGTGGGTCGCGTAGACGCGGTAGTTCACGTAATCGGCATTGGTTTCGAGATTGGCGTAGAACTCCGGTTTGGGAAAGAAATTGATATCGTAGCCCATCGTCTTCAGCACCGTGGCATAGGTATGCCCCAGGCTTCCCGGCGGCAGGGCGAGCAGAGCCTCGCTGTCGTAGGGACCACTGAGCCGGCGGTGTTCGATGAGGGCTTTGCAGTCGGGATCCTGATCGAGCATGCGCAGACACACCTGCATGGGGTTCGATTCGCGCAGGCGGTGCGACAGCAGGAACACGTTGTCGGCCGATGCGCCTGCCCCTGCGGCGAGATCAGCCAGTTCGAGGAAAGACTGCAGATTCTCCTTGGTGGCGATGTGATCGAGGTAGCGAAAACCCATGGGTACCGGAGACAACCGCCACAACGCTAGGTCGGCATGGCCAGGAGGCGATTGATGGCCAGCGCCAGATCACGATCCAGGCTCGACAACCCACCGGTGTCATGGGTTGTGAGTTCAATCGTCACCCGGTTCCAGACATTGCTCCACTCGGGGTGATGACCCAGCTGCTCGGCCAGCAGGGCCACCCGCACCATAAAGGCGAACGCAGCGGAGAAATCGGCAAACTGAAACTGGCGATGCAGCTTGCCGTTCACCAGATTCCAGTCGGGGAGCTGATCACGCAGCGCCTCGATCTCGGCGGGGCTCAGGGGCAGGGCGGCCATGGCAGGGTTCGAGACAACGGCCGGCCAGGCTAAGAAGCCGCAAACGAAGCAGCTGGGTGCAGAGAACTCGGCTGCCGTTCAGTCCCCGAGCCATGCCTGAGGCGGGCCCGGTCACTCGCCGATCAGATGCAGGCTGATGTGCCGCTGCATCCCTGCGGCACGGTGCTCCCACAGGTAGATCGCCTGCCAGGTGCCGAGCAGCAAGCGCCCGCCATCGAAGGACTGGCTCAGGCTGCTGCAGGTGAGGGCCGTGCGGATGTGGGCCGGCATGTCATCAGGGCCTTCGTCGTCGTGCCTGTAAGCCCGCAGCTCACCGCGGCCGCTGATCGGCCGCACGCCCTCCCGGGGCACCAGAGCGCGCAGGTAGGCGGTGAGGTCCGCCAGCACCCTGGGATCGGCGTTCTCATTGACCGTGAGCGAGGCGCTGCTGTGCAGGCAGGCGATCAGGGCGATGCCGGTGCTCAGACCGCTGGCCGTGATCTCCCGGTTGAGGGCAGGGGTGAGATCGGTGAAGCCTTCGCCGGAGGTCTGCACCGCCAGCCGGGTGAGGTGCTGCCGCATCCGAATCCTCGCCTCCGCTCCGTCCTGCTGCGAAACAGGATCCCAGATCACAGCTCCCATGCCAAATGGAGCCGCGGCATCCTCCGCTTGCCGGCACCACGACAGCGCAGGGCCCCGCCACGGCACCCCAGCGGCCTACCGCCCCCTCCCACACAAACCCTGCCGCGGTCCAGGCCGGCCTCTGGCGACCGGCTGCCGGGAGCACCGCCAGAGGCCGGCTCCCAACCGCCACACTCGGGCGAAGACCAACCCAGCCAGCCACCGCGATGTCTGCCAGCCCGCCCCGCCTGACCCTGCTCTACGACGGAGGCTGCCCGCTCTGTCTGCGGGAGGTGCGTTTCCTTGGCAACCGGGATCAGCAGCGCCACGGAGCCGACCGGCGCCTGGCCTTCGTCGACATCGATGCCCCCGACTACGACCCGGATCGCCACGGAGGCATCAGCTACCGGGAGGCGATGGGCCGGATCCACGGCCTGGAGGCCGATGGCCGCGTGCTGCGGGACGTGGCGGTCTTCCGGCGGGCCTACGACCTGGTCGGCCTGGGCTGGCTGTATGCCCCCACCACCTGGCCGCTGCTGGGCGGCCTGGTGAATGGCCTGTATGGGCTCTGGGCCCGGCAGCGGCTGGCGATCACCGGGCGGCCCGACCTGGAGACCCTCTGCCGGGGCCGCGAAGGGTGCCGCCAAGAGGCCGCCAGGCCGGTCAGCGCCGCCGGCGCCAGCATGGGGGCCGCCGACCCGTCGCGATGACCATCGTTCGCTGCCGCTACGAAGGCGGCCTGCGCAACCGCGCCCTGCACGAGGCCTCTGGAGCGGAGCTGATCACCGATGCCCCGCTCGACAACCACGGTCAGGGTGCGTCCTTCTCGCCGACGGACCTGGTCGGTACGGCCCTGGTGAGCTGCATCCTGACGATCATGGGCATCGTGGCCGAGCGGCACGGCATCGCCCTCGAGGGGGCCGAGGCCCGGGTCGAGAAGCGGATGAGCAGCGCCGGCGAGCGGCGGATCGAGGCGCTGGAGGTCTGGATCCGCCTGCCGCCCGAGCTGGAGGAGCGGCAGCGGGCCCTGCTGATCCGGGCCGGCGAGTCCTGCCCGGTCAAGCGCAGCCTCGACGGCTGCGTGCCGATGACGCTGCACTGGGACTGACGTCCCGGGCCGGGCCCCGGACCGCCGGGGGAGCGGTTTTACCCCTCAGGGGTCCTTGCTGCGGGTCTTGGTGCCGGCCCCCGAGCCGGCGGGCGCCGCGGGCGGGGCCTTGAGCGGGCGGGGCGGCATTGCCTGGCTGCCGGCGGGGGCCGCCGGGGCGGTGACATTGGCACAGAGGCTCGCCACCATCCGGTCCTCACCGCCCAGGCTCCTGGACTCATCGCTGGCGAGGGGCAGGCGCCAGGGCTCCCACGGCCCCTCGCCATTGCGCCGGGCGATCCGCAGGCTGTCGCAATGCACCGCCACCCCGCTGGCCACCGGGGGTTCGCCGCACTCAGCGGCCGTGGCCCGCACCCCCGCATCGCTGAGACGCCAGCCACTCCAGTCGTAGCGGCAGGCCCCGAAGCTGCGCCAGCGCGGGGCCTTGAGCTGGCGGATGCGATCCAGCACCTGCTGCTCGCGCGAACTGGTGCTGGGGGCTGCGGCAGGCATGGCGGGCGTGGCAGCTTCGGTCGCGGCAGGTGTTGCCACCGGGGTTGCAGCGGGCGTGCCCTCGGCCGCCGCTGGGGCGGCACCCGCCGCAGGCTCGGCTGCCCTGGGCTCGGCGGCGGCCACGGGAGCCGCTGCGCTGAAGGCCAGCGGCAGGATCAACCAGGCAAGGGGACGGCGCAGCGGGCGAAGCAGCATCGGAACGGCCGGGACGTCTGATGACGAGGCTAGTGAGCTTCGCCGGATCGGCGAACCCTCCCTGGCGCTCAGGGCGTGGCCCTGAGCTGGCGTGCGCAGTTGCGCCGGAACAGCTCCAGCACGACCTCGGGGGTCTGGAGTTCCATCCAGAAGGCCTCCGCCTCCAGCCGCCGATCGGAGCTGGCGTAGCCGGTGCCGAGCAGCTTGGCGTAGTGAGGCGCCATGGTCTGGAGCTCGCGGTAGGTGCGCGGCATCATCGTGTCCGGGATGGCGGTGGTGCCGGTGCAGGCCTGCATGATGTGGGTCGATTCATGGGCCATCACCTCCCAGACCGCATCGACATCGGCCAGGTTGACGTTGTTGCGGCAGATGACCAGCCGGTCCCTGTTCCGCTTGGGATCGTTCTCATAGAACCCGGCATGGTCCCTGGGGCAGTTCTCTGACACCTCCGTGACAGTGCCACTGGCGTTGATCAGGTCCTCCAGTCGCTTGATGTCCTCGAGGCTGGACGCCCGCGACGGTGCCGAGAGCATCAGGCCCAGCAGCACAACGACGGCGCTGGTGGCTGGGTGAGAGGGACGACGATGCATCGACGACTCCAGGAATGCACCGGCGGCTCGGGCCCGCGGAACGGAACCGGATCGTCGGTGGACTGTTCCAAGAGTGGACACAACCGGCGCGGCCGGCCACGGTCGCCGGCCGCGCCCATCACCAGGGACGCCATGCTGGCGCCTCCGGCCGTCCAGATCCATGCCAGCGATGGGGTCCGCCCACCAGCGCCTGCAGGCCTATCTGCATCAGACGCGCCTGATCGGCTCGATCAGCAGCGCCCTCTATTACGACCAGAACACGGTGATGCCAGCCGCTGGCGCCGCCTGGCGCGGCGAACAGCTGGCGCTGCTGGCCTCCCAGCTGCACGCACGCCAGAGCAGCGCCGAATACAGCGATCTGGTGGCGGCGGCCGAAGCCGAACTCGATGCCGCCACGCCGCCTGAACGGCAGCGCAACCTGCAGCTCCTGCGCCTGGAGCTGGAGCGGCAGCGTTGCCTGGATCCCGATCTGGTGAGCGCCCTGGCCAGGGCCCAGTCCCGGGGCAATGCGATCTGGCAGGACGCTCGCGCCCGCAACGATTTCGCCAGCTTCGCCCCCGCCCTCCGGGAGCTGATCACCCTGCGGCGGCAGCAGGCCAGCCAGCTGGCCGCCGCCGAGCCGGTGGCCCGCAGCCCCTGGGAGGTCCTGGCCCAGCCGTTCGAGCCGGACGTGAGCCGCGAGCGGCTGGAGGAGCTGTTCGCGCCATTGACGACGGAGCTGCCGGCGCTGCTGGAGCGGGTCAGGAGTGCGGGGACGCCCCCCGCAGACTCCGGACACCGGCACCGGCCGACCGCCGAGCTGCCCGAAGCCCTGCAGGAGCAGCTCTGCGCCGAGCTGCTGGCGAGCTGGGGCTACGACGAGCAGCGCTGTCAGCGCTCCCGCTCGGCCCACCCCTTCTCCTGCACCGTGGGCCCCCAGGACTTCCGGATCACCACGCGCGTGGTGCCGGGCCAGCCGTTTTCGGCATTCCTCGCCACCGCCCACGAATGGGGCCACTCGCTCTACGAGCAGGGGCTGCCGCGCACCGATGACCACTACTTCCCCTGGCCCCTGGGGGAGGCGACGTCGATGGGGGTGCACGAATCGCAGTCGCTGTTCTGGGAGTGCCGGGTGGCCCGCAGCCGCGCCTTCGCCGAGCGCTGGTATCCCCGCTTCTGCCAGGTCCTGGGCGACGATCCCTGGGGCGATGCGCTCGGCTACTGGCGTGCCCTCAACCCCCTCAGGCCGGGGCTGATCCGGGTGGAGGCCGATGAGCTGAGCTACGGCCTCCACATCGTGCTGCGCTGCGAGCTGGAGCTGGCCCTGCTCGAACAGGAGATGCCCGTGGAGGAGCTGCCGGCGGAATGGAACCGGCGGATGGAGCAGTGGCTGGGCCTTCGGCCGGCCACGGATGCGGAGGGCTGCCTCCAGGACATCCACTGGGCGGAGGGCCTGTTCGGTTACTTCCCCTCCTATGCCCTCGGGCACCTGATCAGCGCCCAGCTCAGCGAGGCGATGGAGCAGGCGATCGGCCCGATCGAGGAGCGGATCGCCGCCGGCGACGAGACCGCTCTCCAGCGCTGGCTCCACGGCGCCGTCTGGCCCCTGGGGCGTTCGGTCAACGCCGAGGAACTGGTGGAGCGGGTGAGCGGCAGGCGCCTCAGTGCCGGGCCCTTCCTGCGCCATCTGGAGCAGCGGGTCGACGCCCTGCTGGGGGGCGGCTGAGGCGTGCGGCCGCGTGGAGTGAATGGATCGGCCGCTGCGCGGGCTGCCACCGGGGAGCGGAGCGGCCCCGGGTGCACTGCCTAAGATGCCGCCGCGCAATCCGATCCCATGGCGAACATCGACCACGCCCCGAGCCGCACGATGCTCAATCTGCTGCACGTGCTGCCGGCCTTCGCCGACGAAGCGGAGCTGCGCCTGAACGCCATCGTCGAACTCAACTCCGGCACGATCAACAAGTACGAGCTGATCACCGAATCCGGCCAGCTCAAGCTCGACCGCGTCGGCTACTCCTCCCTGGCCTACCCCTTCGCCTACGGCTGCATCCCCCGCACCTGGGACGAGGACGGCGACCCGCTCGACATCGAGATCGTCGGGGTGACCGAGCCCCTGATCCCCGGCTCGTTGGTCGAGGCCCGCATCATCGGCATCATGAAATTCGACGACGGCGGAGAGGTCGATGACAAGGTGATCGCGGTGCTGGCGGATGACAAGCGCATGGATCACATCACCAGCTACACCCAGCTCGGCGAGCACTGGCTGAAGGAAACCGAGTACTACTGGCAGCACTACAAGGACCTCAAGAAGCCCGGCACCTGCCGCGTCAACGGCTTCTTCGACGCAGCGGAGGCCGTGCGCATCGTCAAGGAGTGCGAGGCGCGCTATACCTCAACGATCGACTCTCAGTTGGTGGGCTGACCGCCCCAGGAACTCCGCTCCCCCCGCTGCCATGGCCATCCCGACCTCCCTGCCCCTGCGTGCCCTGATCACCCCGCTCGGCAGCGCGCTGCTGCTGTGCACCGCTCCGGTGTTCGCCGCCCCGCAGCAGGGGGCAGCGGCCCTCGGCACCGCCACCACCATGGCCGCCAATCCGCCCCTGTCGGCGCCGCCGCCGCTGCCGGCAGCGGCACCCGCCACCACCTCCGGCTCCCGGCCAGCAGCCGGCCCCGCGACCAGCACAACACCGGCCACGGCTGGGGCTGGAGCGGCGCCGGTGACGGCCGCCGTCACCAGCACCAAGGAGATCGTTCTCGAGCTGCGCAAGCGGACCATCTCGCTGCTGGACAACGGCAAGGTGGTGGGCAGCTGGCCCGTGGCCGTCGGCGACCCCGCCACCCCCACCCCCACAGGGACCTTCAGGGTGCGCAACAAGGTGGTCAATCCCCAGTACCAGAGCACCAAGACCGGCAGGAACAACCCCACGATCGGCCCCCAGGGGCCCCTGGGGGATCGATGGATCGGCTTCCACACCAGCGCCCGCGATCAGTTCGGCATCCACGGCACCCCCACGGCCTGGGAGTGGACGGTGAAGGGCCGGGAGGCTGTGTCCAGCGGGTGCGTGCGCATGCTGACCCCCCACGTGCGTTATCTGTTCGACCAGGTGGACGTTGGCACCCCGGTGATTGTCAAGCCCTGATTCGGGGTCAGATCTGTATTCCCGGAAGCAACTGATTTGCCGTCTCCGGAAAACAGCGGAAGAGATTCTGCAGATCCACGAGAGAATCGCAACTGCGGCGGGTGACATGCCTAGGGTGCCCCAACGCTTGGTTTTGTTCCTCGTCCCTCGTGCATCCCTCCATGTCAGATCCCGGCCTGAGGTCCGGTTCCGTTCAGCATCCGCCGCACAACACCGCCCTCAAGTGGGGCCGGGATGGTGAACTCTCCAGGCTTGATCTGGAGCGGATTCTGGAGCTGCTCACTCAGGCCGATCCGGTGGCTGAGGCCCTGATGTCCTCGGCCTCCAACCCCGAGAGCTGAACCCGCCGGGCCAGGGCCCGGGCCATGCCGTCTCGGCTGGCCACGCCCCGCATCGCCAGCAGCGGCAGACCGCCGGCGGGAATCCCATGGGGCAGGTGGGCCGAGCCGGACGCCGGCACATCGAAGATCGGCAATTGCCGCAGGCCGTCCGGTGTGATCTGGTCTTCCAGCTGATCCAGGCGCGCCGAGAGTGGCAGCCAGATCAGTTCACCGCGGCGGCACTCGCCCAGCGTCACCGGTTGACCGGAGGCAGCCCCGGCGGCCAACCCCCGCTGCAGATCGGCCAGGGTCACGAGGCCGACCGCCAGAGATCCTTCCGCCACCAGCAGGCAATGGCCATGGGCGGCGATCAGGCGGCGCAGAGCCTCGGCGGCCTCCGTCTCCGCCGGCAGCACCAGCAGGCTTTCCGGTTCAAGGGCTTCAGCCACCGGGATCGCCGCCAGGGTGCTGCGGCGCTGCTCCTCCACCGTATCCGGGCCGAGCAGACCTGGATCCTGAACCCCCTGCCAGCGCTCCACCAGGGCGGCGCTCAGGCCGGCGGCGGCCATCAACGGCAGCACGATGCGGATGTCGCGGGTGAGTTCAAACAGCAACAGCAGCGCCGTCAGTGGAGCCCGGGCACTGCCGGCGAGCACGGCGGCCATCCCCACCATGGCGTAGGCGGGGGGCTCCGCCACCGGCAGCTGCAGCCCGCCCTCGCCCAGGAGCTGGCCGTAGGCATTGCCGAGCACAGCGCCGAGAAACAGCGATGGAGCGAAGCCGCCACCGACAAAGCCAGAGGCGTTGCTGATGGTGGTGGCCAACAGTTTCACCCCGATCAGAGCCAGCAGGGTGAGCAGTGGGATGCCGCCATCGCGACCGAGCAGGGCCTCGATCGTGTCGTAGCCAACCCCCAGCACCTGGGGGAAGGCCAGGGCCATCGCCCCTACGACGGCCCCACCCGCCGCCGTGGGCAGGCCGGGGGGAAGGCGATCGAGCACCGCCTGCAGGCGCGGATCGCGGCCGAGCCCCAGCAGCCGCACCAGGGCCAGGGACATCAGGCTGGCCAGCACCCCCAGACCGAGATACAGCGGTAGCTCCCAGGGGGAGCGCACCTCGTAGGCCGGCAACCGCAGGATCGGGGCGTCACCGAGGCAGAGCTGGGTGATCAGGGCCGAGGCCACCGCCGCCACCAGAACCGCCCGCAGGTTGGGCCGGCCCGGCACCGAACTGAAACTGCCCTCGAAGGCGAAGAACACACCCGCGATCGGCGCCTTGAATCCCGCCGCCAGGCCCGCGGCCACCCCGGCCGCCACCAGGGCCTTGCGGGATTCCGGCGACAGGCGCCCCTCCTGGGCGACCCAGAGGCCGAGATTGCCGCCACTCTCCACGCTCGGTCCCTCGGGCCCCAGCGAAGCGCCGCTGCCCAGGCTCAGGGAAGCCGCCACCAGCCGCAGCAGCGGCAGACGCGGGCGTCCGGCCAGGGCGCCGTCGGCCATCGCCATCAGGCTGGGAAGACCGGGGCCGAGATTGCCACCGAACCGGCGCAGCAGGCCCACGGCCAGGCCGCCGAGAGTGGGAACCACGACCACGGGCCAGAGCGCCAGCCAGTCGGGCAGGGAGGGGACATCGATCACCGGCGGCGGGGGTTCCGGCAGCGCCGGTGGCGACGGCAAGAAACCGATGCCGCCCAGACCCAGTTGCAGCAGGGCGCGCAGGGGCGTGCCGTTGTTCTCGGCCAGAGGCGGCAGATCGACCGGCGGCAGATCGGCGGGACTCAGACCGCCGGGGGAGGAGCGTCCCACCACCAGCAGCCCCTCGACGAAGGGGCCAAACAGGAAGTTGTTGATGAAGCCCAGGAGTTCGTGGAAACCGACAACGGCCAGGCCGGTGAGCAGGCCCACCAGAGCCGCCCAGGCCAGCAGATTCCACTGGAACGGCAGGGCGCGGATATCACGGCCTCCATCGGCCGCGGCAGGCACCCCGTTCGCCGGGGCAAGCTCAGGCTTCGGGCCGGACGCTGGCAAAGATCTCCTCCAGAATCACGCCGGCACCCTGCTCCCGCAGGCGCCTGGCCAGGCTGACGCCGAGGGCCTCGGGATCCGTCTGTTCACCGCTGACCTCATCGCGGATCAGCCGCTGGCCATCGAGGCTGGCCACCATGCCGGTGAGGATCAGATCACCGCTGGCATCGGGCCCGCTGAAGCGGGTGTTCACACCGATCGGCACCTGGCAGCCCCCCTCCAGCTCCCGCAGGAAGGCGCGCTCCGCCAGGCAGCGGCGGGCGGTGGGGGTGTGCTCCAGCACCTTGATCTGCTCGAGCACCGCGGCATCGCCCTCGCGGCACTCGATGCCGAGGGCGCCCTGCCCCACGGCGTGCAGGGAGATGGAGGGATCAATCAATTCGTGGATGCGATCGCCGAGGCCGAGGCGGCCCAGGCCGGCGGCGGCCAGGATCAGGCAGTCGAACTCGCCGGAATCCAGCTTCTCGAGGCGGGTGATCACGTTGCCGCGCACATCCTTGAAGGTG